>Ga0209624_10000336_pt1 | contig 41376 bp, 33 predicted proteins | sample JacPinW_OM2H0_O1_FD_188565 | JGI IMG/M metagenome (GOLD analysis project Ga0209624, IMG submission 188565) | Forest soil microbial communities from Algoma, Ontario, Canada - Jack Pine, Ontario site 1_JW_OM2H0_O1 (SPAdes) (version 2) | ecosystem: Environmental > Terrestrial > Soil > Boreal...
GCTTATGTTGGCGGCATACGGAATCGCCCCGATCTCTCTCGCGGTGGCGGGTTTCCTGGTGGCGTGGAGTTTGAAGTACATGTTTCTGCTGGCAGGGGCGTTGATGTTGCTGGCCACCGCTGGAGCCGCGCTTCCAAAGCCGGTGCGCGAGCTCGAGTAGCGAAGTCAAAGACCACCGAAGGTCACGAAGGTAGACGAAGGCAGAACCGGGGAAATCCCCTTCGTGGTCCTTGGTGGCCTGGGTGGTTCATGACTCTTCTCCGCCCGGCGGAAGGGCTTTCGATCCACGTAAATACCCTCCCACACCCCGTCCATCCTTTGACATGCATCCAATGGTAGTAACGGCCCTTCAGTGATTTAGAATCGATTTAGAATCAATGACAACGCCACTACGTCTGTTACGGGCTGAAAATTGCTCTCGTGCATGAAGCACGGTTGTGCCCATGGCCATTAAGCTGAAAATCCCGTCATCTCGAAGCGCCAACCAGCGGGGAAGAGGCCGCGGAAACCGCCTGCTGGCCAACGATCCTCTGGTGCGCATCGCCCTGCTCAGTTTTCTCTGCGTGTCGATGCTGCTGGTCGGCGTGTTTATTTTCTGGTATGTGAAGTACGACCGCATTATCGAGCAGCGTTTTCGCAGTCCGGTGTTCGCCGCTTCAGCGAAGATTTTTGCCGCTCCTCAAGTGGTGCGAGTTGGGTCGAAGGTAAGCATCGTCAAGATTGCGGCGGAGTTGCGCCATGCGGGTTACACCGAAAAAGCGGGCGACTCGCCACTCGGCAGCTATCATTTGAAAACCGGCGCGATTGAGGTGCAGCCCGGACCAGCGTCGTATCACAGTCCCGAGCCAGCGACCATTACCGTTGCCGGCGGTGCGGTAACTGCGATCAACAGCCGCGTCTCCGGCGAACTTGCAGCCTATGAACTCGAACCACAGATGCTGACTTCGCTCTTCGATGCCGAGCAGCGTTCCAAGCGGCAACTGGTGAAGTACGACGAGATTCCGAAAGTCATGGTCGATGCGGTCACGTCGATCGAAGACCGCCGCTTCTTTCAGCACAACGGAGTCAATTTCCTGCGGCTGGCCGAAGCGGCGTGGATCGATTTCACGCACCAGCGCCATCAGCAGGGCGGATCGACGATCACCATGCAGCTTTCGCGGGCATTTTTTCTGAGCCCGGAGAAAACCTTCAAACGCAAGATGATCGAGATGCTGATCGCGGTCGAGCTGGAGCAGAAATTTTCCAAGCAGCAGATATTCGAGTTCTACGCCAACCGCGTCGATCTCGGGCAGCGCGGATCATTCACCCTCTCAGGCCTGGCCGAAGGATCACGCTCTTATTTCAATAAAGACCTTAAAGACGTCACCCTTCCAGAAGCCGCGCTGCTCGCGGGATTGATCCAGGCGCCTAGTTATCTGTCGCCCTATCGCCATCCCGAACGCGCGCTGGAGCGGCGCAACACCGTGATCGAGTCGATGGTCGAGACGCATGACATCACGCGCGAACAAGCCGATAAAGCTAAGGCGACGCCGCTGAAGCTCGCTCCGCCGAACGTGGAGGCGAGCGATGCCCCCTACTTCGTCGACATGGTGCGCGACACGATTGTCGGCAAACTGAACGAGCGCGAGGTCAACGACCAGGAGTACCGCATCTACACCACGCTCGATCCTGATCTGCAAAGTGCGGCTGCCCAGGCGGTCGAAACCGGCATCAAGCTGGTCGACGACCAGGTGACGAAGATGCGCACGCACAAGAAGAAGATCGGCAAAAACAAATTTGAGACGACAGTCACGCCCGGCCCGCAGGCGCAGGTGGCGCTGGTCGCGATGGACCCGCACACCGGCGAAATCAAGGCGCTCGTCGGCGGACGAAACTACGGCATGAGCCAGTTGAATCATGCGCTCGCCAAGCGGCCGACCGGCTCCATATTCAAACCGTTCGTGTATGCGGCGGCCTTGAACACGGCCCTCGACGGCTCGGCTAGCGTGATCACTCCGGCGTCTATCGTTACCGATCAGCCATCGACTTTCTCCTACGGCGACCAGATTTACGAGCCGCGCAATTATAAGGAGGAGTACCACGGCGACGTCACGCTGCGCTACGCGCTGGCGCTATCGCTGAATAATGCAACCGTGAAAGTGGCCGAAGAAGTCGGCTACGACAAGGTGGCTGACCTGGCGAAAGCTGCCGGGATCGTCTCGGTAAAAGCCACTCCTGCTATGGCGCTCGGCGCCTACGATGCCACGCCCGTCGACATGACGGCGGCTTACACAACGTTTGCCAATGGCGGCCTGCGGCTTTCGCCGGTGTTCGTCAATTCGGTGCGCAACAACGCTGGCGACGTGATCATGAACTTTGGCACCACGAAGGCGCAGGTGCTTGATCCCCGCGTCGCCTTCGTCATGACCAACATGCTCGAAGGGGTGATTAATTTCGGTACCGCCAACGCTGTGCGTACGCGCGGATTCACCGCTCCGGCGGCAGGCAAAACGGGGACTTCTCATGATGGCTGGTTTGCCGGTTATTCGAGCAATCTGCTCTGCATTGTTTGGGTCGGATATGACGATTACAGCGACATTCGCTTGAGCGGCGCGCAGACGGCGGCTCCCATCTGGGCGGACTTCATGAAGAAGGCCGTGGCGCTGCCGCAGTATGACGATGTCAAGCCGTTCACCCAGCCGCAAGGCGTGATCGACGTGCAACTTGACAAGATCACCAACCGCCTGGCGACCCCCGCCTGTCCCGACGATTACACGATCGCCTTTGTGGCGGGCACCGAACCGCATGACACTTGCGACCAGAGCAGCGGGGTGAAGGGCTTTTTCTCGCGCATTTTTGGCGGAAATACAGAAAAAGCGCTGCCCCCACCCGCCACCCCCGGGAACCCGCAGCCCGCCGCCGGTGTCCAATCAACAACAGAGGAAGAAACTCAGAAGAAGAAGAGTCTCTTCGGCAAGATCGTGGGCGTATTCCGGGGAGACGGTTCCTCTTCGGATAAAGACAAAGATAAAGATAAGAATGACAAGGCTGCACCCACGCCTGCGCCGTCCAAGGCGAGTGACAACGGCTTGCCGCCACAATAGCCTGGCGACCGGCGGTGGGGGTGAGGGTAGACAAGAGGGCTGAGGTCGCCGAGTTTTGCGGCCTCAAACGTGCAAGCAATGTCGCTATGCACGCTGAAATGCCCTGAATCTCTGTAGATTTGTAGGTTCGGCCGGGGGTGGGATATGTTTTCCTGGATCCGCGTCAGCTCTCTCGTAGTTGCGATCGCTTGTCTTCTCGTCGGTCCCGTTCAAGCTCAGAACTCAGAACAGTTGGAAGTTGGCCCTCCGCCGCTCCATAGGGCGGCGCCGCCTCCCGCGCAGGCCTCGCCAGCTGAACTGGAGAGCCGTGGCGACGAACTGCGCACCGAGAAGAACTACCTCGATGCTGTCGACTACTACCAGGCCGCGCTTAGAGGTATGCAGGGCGATGCGACTCTCATCAACAAGATCGGCATCTGCCAGTTGATGATGCAGCATTATAAACAGGCCAAAAAGACTTTCGAGCATGCCCTCCACGCTGATCGCAACCATGCCGATGCCTACAATAATCTCGGCGTCACTTATTACGCCGTCCATAACTACAATGCCGCCATCAAGCAGTACCAGAAGGCGATCGCGATAAAGAACGACGCTGCTTCGTTCTACAGCAACATGGGAACCGCTTATTTCGGCAAGCGGGAGTTCGAGCAGGCGATCCGATGTTATGAAAATGCGGTGGAGCTTGACCCCGAGATCTTCGACCGCAGCTCGCACGCCGGGCTCCAGGCCAAGCTTCCTTCCCCGGAAGACCGCGCCCACTACGACTTTGTTCTGGCCAAGATGTACGCCCGGGCGGGCGAGAACGACCGCTCCTTGCACTACCTGAAGAAGGCCATGGAAGAGGGTTACAGTGGCATCAAGGACGTCTATAAGGATGGTGAGTTCTCGACCCTGCGCAAGGACCCGCGCTTTACCGAGTTGATGGCAGCGAAGACATTGGCCATTCCAGATTAAGTGTCGGGCGGCGAATGAGTTAGAAAAAATCCAGAAAATTTCTTGTGTCTGCGAAACTTTCGCCCCAGCGGCGGGTTTGAGGCTGCATTGCTCCTGAAAACGACAGGGTGAGTAAGGAGAACGACCGCCCACCGGCTGCCAAACCCGAGCACGCCCCAAACCGGCATCCGGTGGGCGATTTCAGCTGGCCTCAACCTAGGCTGATCGCTCAGCCCTTCGCAATATAATCCTCCACCGCCTGCTGCCACTTACCCTGCGCCTTCAGGATGTACTCGACCGCGTCGCGTGCGGCGCCGTCGCCTCCACGGTGCAGAGTCGCGTAGTGTGCTTCAGCTTTGACCTCCGCGCGGGCATTCTTCACCGCAATTGCCAGTCCGCACATGCGCATTGCCGGCAGATCGATCACGTCGTCACCCACGAAAGCGGCCTCGGCGGCGGTAATTCCATCTTTTTTCAAAATCTCCGCCAACATTCCCGCCTTATCCTGCACGCCCTGGTGGATGTGATCCATTCTGAGGGCGTGCGCGCGGAGGGCGACCGTCTCCGAGACACGCTTGGTGATGATTCCAGTCTTGATCCCTGCTTGCCGCGCCAGCGAGATGGCGGTACCGTCATGCGCGTGGAAGCCCTTCGCTTCGATCATGCTGGTGGTGTGACCTTCTGGTCGCGAAAAGCCAGGGGCGGAGCGCTCCAGAGCACTCGGCTGCGCGCCTTCGGAGGCGCCGGGCGCAGGGAAAATCCATATCGTGCCGTCGGTAAGCACGCCATCGACGTCGAAAAGAATCAGCTTGATTTTGCGGGCACGGGCGGCCGAGGAAGGTTTAGACATTGGCGAAATTCTAGCAGGCGGCCGAAGGAGGGCTCACGGATCGGCGATTGTAACGAGTCGACACATTGTAATGTGTAAAACCCACACATTCCTATCTGCGCAGCTGGACAATTTTTTACCAGCGACCAGGATTTTCGAATTACGCATCGCGGCTGCCCTCGCGCCGGCAGCGCACGCTAGACAGTTAGAGTTCGAGAGACGGGAATCTCTCGATTGCGTCGAAGCTTCGCAGTTCGCGAGAAGGTTAGGCGGCCAGGCGCTGGAGAATCGTTTTGCCCAGCTTCTGCGCTTCGCCGAAAAATTTCTGGTATTCCAGGAAAATGCGGTTCAGTTCGAGCGACTGATCGGCGCTAAGCTTGCGCCGCAACATCATGTCGCGCACGTGCACAGGATTGGGCAGGGTCGCATCTTCGGCAAGCTCTTCGAGGGCGGTCGATGGATTGTAGTGATACATGGATACATTCTAGTGCTACCGTCGGAATTTCTCAGCAATCTCTGGCGAATAAACTCTCGCGTGCCTCCGTGTCCTTTGTGGGGAACGCTTTTGCCGACCGATGCCTACCTTGACAGTGCCTGACTATCTTCATATCGTTGCTATCCGTTATCGTTAACCCATCATGAATATTATTAAGGCGACGAAGAAGTATGAGGATTGGTTGCGGCAGCGTGTCCGCATCGTGGAACCCGATCTGCGCTTCAAGCATGAGCAGATGGCCGCCGCTCTTTTTCCCTTCTTTCGCGGAACCTTTTATCGCTGGGCGCAGGTTTGGCCGGAGGTCTGTGAGAACCTCGATCGCGTGCCGCACATTCTCTCGGTAGGCGATCTTCACGTTGAGAACTTTGGCACTTGGCGCGACACCGAAGGGCGGCTCGTGTGGGGCGTTAACGACTTTGATGAGGCGTGTTTATTTCCCTACACCATGGACCTGGTGCGGCTGGCCACGAGTGCCTTGCTGGCGGCGCGTGAAGAGCACCTGACCACGAAGCCGAAAGAGTCAGCCGAGGCGATCTTGGAGGGATACGAGCGCGGCATGGAGGAGGGCGGCCTGCCGTTTATCTTAGGCGAGCGGCACGTGTGGCTGCGCGAGATCGCGGAGAGCAAGCTGCGGGATCCCCAGGTCTTCTGGGCAAAAATGGATCGACTTCCGACGGTGAGGGAAGAGATACCGGAAAGCGCGCGCGAGGCGATTGAGCATCTTCTGCCGGAGCGCGGGATTCCCTGCCGGCTGGCGCGGCGCAGGGCGGGCATGGGCAGCCTGGGTCGCGTGCGGCTGGTCGCGATCGCGGAATGGAAGGGTGGGCGCGTGGCGCGGGAAGGGAAGGCGCTGACCGCGTCGGCATTGCAATGGCTGCATCCGGACCGGGTGCCGGCCGAAATTTTGTATCAGGCAATTCTGCGGCGGGCAGTGCGATGTCTCGATCCGTATGTGCAGTTGCGGGGACACTGGATCGTGCGCCGGCTTTCGCCGCATTGCTCGCGGATTGAATTGGATGCACTCGGCACCAGCCGAGGCGAGTGTCGACTCCTGGAAGCGATGGGGTGGGAAACGGCGAATATTCACGTCGGCACGGAAGAGAAGCGGAAAGCGATCTTGAAAGATGTGCGCGGGCGCAAGGCGAACTGGCTGATCAACGCCGCCGAAACCATGGCCGGCGCCATGGAAAAAGATTGGCGGGTATGGAGGGAGCGCCGGCAGAGCTAGACTCTGCCAGCGCCTTATTGGAGCGATAGTCGGTCGGTGGACCGGGGTTGATCAGAGAGATGGAATTCGAGGGCATGTGTTTCGTTTTCATCTCCGATGGTGATTAGCACATCGACAATGGTTTCGAGGGTTGCGGCCGGGCCTGACCAGACGCGCGAAAATGACTCGCGATGGACAGCCAACTCGCCGAGCAGGCAACCCACCGCACCCGGGCCGAGATGAACATCGGCCAGATTCGGATCGCTGCGAATCGGCAGCGGCGGGTCGTGGCTGGAAGGAAGTCGAAGGCTGGCCTGATTGAGCCAGTGCCCGATCAGGGTTTTCAGATGCTGGCGGCAGCAGAAGCTCCGCATGTCTTTCTGCGCTGCCAGCGAGGAATGCCAGGGGAGAATCCTGAGGCGGTTTACCCAGCGGTTCTCCCCCACCAGGAACCATCCTTTGTGGCGAAAGGTATGGGTGTGGCGAAAGGTATCGAGGCCGCAAACGCAACAAGACGAGCGCTTCGTGAGGGGGTAATCCATCAGCTTACCCACGACGCTAATAACCGTTCGCCGCGGCGCGCATGAGGAGGTTCGGCCTCGATCGCTCGTTGAGCGGGACGGTCATCATCCCTTGGGTGGAGTCGAAACGCAGCGTGAAATGAGTGGCGCAGGCCGAGCACAGCCAGAAATGTTCCCGGCGCCGCACCTTTCGCCGATTTTCGTCAAAAGCTGCTCGGTCAGAGGGATAGGTTTCCGCCAGAAACAGCTTCCCATCGCGAAGCGAAAGGAAGGGAACGGCGCAGGTTGGGTTGGCGCATTTTTGCAGCATGGGCTGGATCCAGTCTTTTCTTTGTCGGAGTTATGGCCAGAAAGCTCAACGAACAGGGCACGCGCAAGGCCGAACAGCCGTTGTGAATAAGAATTTACTAACCTGTGTTTGCAGCCAGTTAGCTGCCTAAGCTGATCGTCTGGATTATGCCCTGTCAAGGGGCCGACGGAGAATAGTCAGGGTCGACGAATGGCCGTCATTACTGTCGCGGCGACGCCTCGCCTAGGCAAAGACCGAAGAGCAGTGAAGCGACCAGTCGAACTCAATTGCGGCGTTTGCCAATTGGCGTCTCGGTCCGTCCGGATGGGAACGCGCTCGGTGCATTTCGAGAGCCGCTAGCGCACCATCCAGGTCGAGGCAGCGGTCAGGACCCCAGCGGCCGCCATAAACAGGCCGAGGTGCCAGAATATTCGCCGGCCCGAGAGGAGGGTAATCGAAGTGATGACCAGCGCGATCTCCAGGAAGACTTCGGAGAGATCGAAGCGGTCGGCCTTGCGGTGCGTGACCGCAAATTCCCGCTCGAGTTCGTGGCCTTTGGCTTCGAGCTCCTTCTTCTCTTCTTTATAGCGGTCGGCTTCGCCTCGGGATTTCTCCTGAAACTTGGCCGCGCCCTCAGCGTCCTTGGAGGCGACCACGCTGGCCAGATCGGCGAATAACTCGTCGTTGTGAAGGCGGATATTCTTGGCCTGATAGTACGCCCACTGATCAGTGACCTTATTCTGCAAGATGATCTCTTCGGTATGAGCGCGATGGCCGAGCAGCGACGCCGTCGCGACCAGTACCGCCAGCACGGCCATGGTGAGTGTGACCGGCGCGAGATCGGGATGTTCGCGGGCATGTTCAGCATGTTCCGTCAATTCGTTGAGTTCTTCGCTCATATAGTAGGCTCCTCTGGAATGCTCAGTTTCTTGGCTCTCAGTAATGAGTTCTCCGTGCACGGCCTTCTCTGAGAACCGGAAACAGAGAACTGATAACTCTATGGCCTTTGAGGATAAATCAATCGGCCTATTCTCCCATTACCTTAATGATGACCCGCTTGTCGCGCTGCCCGTCGAACTCGGCATAGAAGATCTGCTGCCAGGGACCGAAGTCGAGCTTGCCATTGGTGACCGGGACGATGACTTCGTGGTGGATGATCAGCGATTTCAGGTGCGCGTCACCATTGTCTTCGCCAGTCTGGTGATGCTGGTAGTTTTGGCGAAAGGGCGCAATCGTCTCCAGCCACTGGTCGATGTCTTTAATTAGCCCACTCTCGTTGTCGTTGACGTAAACTCCGGCGGTGATGTGCATCGCCGAGACAAGAATCATGCCGTCTTTGATTCCCGATTTCTTAAGGGCGCTCTCCACCTGCGGAGTCAGATGAATGTAAGCACGCTTGGTTTTCGTGTGCAAAGTCAGGTATTCTGTGTGGAATTTCATGATCCCACATTTACCACGGGCAATGGTTTGTCGTGGATAAAAGTTCTACCGCCGTTCCGGAAGGCCGCTGACCGGACGAAACTTATTTTCTGTTGCTGGGTTGTAAACAAGAGCTTCCCATCTCTCGGAGGAGTAGCGAATGAATCTGCGTAACCGAATGACATGCGTCGTGCCGAAGTGGTCGTTATTGCTGGTTCTTCTCACTGTGACCGCGGTGGCCTCGGCTGGCGGGCCTCCGAAGCAGGAGGAGAAAAAATCCGGTTCGAGCAAGCCTGCGTCCCACGCGGCCCCGGCAAAGGGCGGCGGAGGCGGGCACGCCGCCCAAGGCGGACACGCCGCGCAGGGTGGGCACGCCGCCCAAGGCGGACACGCCGCGCAGGGTGGGCACACGGCGCAAGGCGGACACGCCGCGCAAGGTGGGCACACGGCGCAAGGCGGACACGCCGCCGAAGGTGGGCACACGGCGCAAGGCGGACACGCCGCCGAAGGTGGCCACACGGCGCAAGGCGGTCACACCGCGCAGGGTGGACACACGGCCGAAGGTGGACACACTGCCCAAGGCGGTCATACGGCTGGACACGGGCCGGAAGGCGGACACGGGCCGCAGGGTGGACACACTGCCGATGGCGGACACGCCGCGGCGGGTGGCCACGCGGGCGGTCATACTCCGGCAGGAACCAGGAACGTTTCTCTGCGGGGTGGTGGTTCCGCGAGCGTCCGTTCGAACGGACAGATTCGATCGATCGACCGCGGCGGCATGCACATTAGCAATGGTCTGCACGGCGGTCGCACGGTTGTGGGTATGCACAACGGAGCGCGCGTGGTGAACATCGGCGCGCATGGCGGATACGTGCAGCGTCCCTACCTCAATCGCGGCGGCCATGCCTATTATTCGCGTACCTACTTCAGCCACGGCCACTACTACGCCGGCGTCTATCGCGGCTACAACTGGCACGGTCACATGTACTACGGCTTCCATCCCGGTTTCTGGTATCACCCCGGATTCTATGGCTGGGGCTACCATCCCTGGGGCGTCCACCTCGCCTGGGGCGTAGGCCTATGGGGTTGGGGAGGAGCACCGTGGTATGGCTTCTACGGCGGCTGGTTTGCACCCTATCCCTACTATGCCGGGCCCGCGTTTTGGCTCACGGATTATCTGATTGCAGCCGAGCTGCAGTCCGCCTACGAAGCCCGCCAGGAGGCTGCTGCCGACGCGGCAGCGAGCTCCGGAGACGACGGTGGATATCCTCCTTCCTCGGCTTCGGGTTCGGCCAGTGTAGGACTGACTCCCGAGGTCAAACAGGCGATCGCCGACGAAGTGAGCGCGCAGTTGGCCGCGCAGCAAGCGCAGGCGAATCAGGATAGCGGTTCAGGCGGCCAGGCCTCCGCGCCAGCGTCTTCAGCTCCATCGGCGACGCCCGCAACCGACGAAGTTCCTCCGGCGCTTGATCCAGCCCGGCGCACCTTTGTCGTCGACAACAATCTCACCGTGATGGCGAACGGCCAGGAGTGCGGGCTGACCGGCGGCGACGTCCTCACCCGCCTGACCGACACTCCCGATGCCGACAACACCGTCAACGCCAGCGTCTCGGCGAGCAAGAAGTCAGACTGCGCAGCCGGGCAAACCGTAGCCGTGAAAGTGGACGACCTGCAAGAAATGCAAAACCACTTCGCGGAGCAACTCAACAACGGCCTGGGCGAACTGGCGAAAAAACAAGGCACCGACGGTATGCCGAAGGCTCCAGACACCGCCACCACTGCGTCCGACGTCCCGCCTCCGCCGCCCGATACGACGGCAGAAAAAACCCTGCAAGACCAGCAACAGGCAGCTGATCAAGCCGAAGCGCAGGCCAAGCAGCAAGCCGCAGGAGCAAGCGGCGGCCAATAAAACGTAATTGAGAGTGCCCGTCCTCGTGTCTGCGTTCTATGCAGACACAGGGCGGGGATTTTCCGGGGCGTCCACTGTAGGGAAAATTCTTCGATAAGCCGCAGCTGTTATAGATGGCTTTCACAGTTTCGCGAGCCGCAGTGGGATTGTCTTTCTCGATGTGCCGGAATATGCGTTCCAAGTCGTCGACGGCGAGGGTTAACCACCGGACTTCGATCGGCATCCGCGTCAGCCCTGGAACAGCCGGTCGATCCGCTTTCCCACTTGCTCATGCGTGAGATGTTCGCCGCGCTCTAGCGCCGCCTCGCCCAGCTTGACGGCTTCGATAAAGCGGGCCTCCTCGGCGAGATAGCGGCTTATCGCCTCCCGAGCAAGCGCATCCCCGTCACGGCCCGGATGGATAGCCAGTTCCGCGGGTCGATGTTGCTGCTCGGGCGTGAGATGTACTTCCATAAGCGCAGGGCAAGAGCGCAAACCTGGCGTGTCAACGGCCGGGGGGCCTTGCCTCGGCTCACGTACACGGAGGTGCAAAAGCCCACGGGTTCGCCTATAGTGGATGAGATTTTCTGCCGCTAGACCAACCGTGAACTCACACGATAGCGACCTGCAAGCGTTACGCGCGCTGGTTCGTGACCTGACTGCGCGCGTTGAGCGATTGGAGCGCGGAGCAAAGGTTGAGGGCTCCGCGGAAGAACCGGCGTTGCGCGTGGAGCTTCCATCATCTGCGGCGCCGCCCGTCCCTGCGCCGCCTCTGACACCGCTTTCCACTCCGCCGGTTGCGCACTCTTTGCCGGCGCCGCATGTTCCGGCCGTTGCTCCGCCGCTCACGGTTCCGCGGACTTCCGCGCCGCCGCCCTACGCGCAGGCCGAGGGGGATCTTGAATCGCGCATCGGTTCGCACTGGCTAAATCGAATCGGCATCTCGGCAGTGCTGATCGGAGTCTCGTACTTTCTCAAGTTTGCCTTCGATAATAACTGGATCGGACCAGCGGGACGCGTCTCTATCGGATTACTCGCTGGCATCGCGGTTATCGTTTGGAGTGAACGCTTTCGCAAGCGTGGTTACCAGTTATTTTCTTACTCGCTGAAGGCGGTCGGCGTGGGAGCGTTGTATCTCTCGCTGTGGGCTGCGTTCCAGGTCTACAGTCTGATTCCGAGCCCAGTTGCATTTTCGGCCATGGTGATCGTGACCGCTTCGACCGCGGCGCTGGCGATTAAGCAGGATGCCGAGATACTCGCCGCCATCGCCTTGACTGGCGGTTTCGTTACTCCGCTGCTGCTATCGACCGGCCAGAACCGCGAGGTTGAGTTGTTCTCCTATGTGACGCTGCTCGCGTCGTCGTCGGTCGCCATGGTTGTCTTCAAGCCGTGGCGGCGATTGCTGTTGCTCAGTTATGCGGGCACGCTGGTGCTCTACATCGGCTGGTACGCCGAATACTATCGCCGCTACGAATTCGCGCTTACGTTGGCTTTTGCGACTATCTTTTTCGCCATCTTTGCCGTCGCTCCGTTAGTCTCGAAGACTCCGCAAGGGAAAACTTCTCTCTCGGGTCCGCTTTTTGCGCTCACCCTCATCAACACAGGCGTGTATTTTCTGCAAGCCTACGGCATGATCGCGGAGATCGATAAGCCGGCCATGGCCTGGTTTGCACTGGCGTTAGCGGCGGTGCACATTGGGCTGAGCCGCATCATCACACTGCAAGAATTGCCCGAGGCAGAGCCGTTACGCCTGCTTCATCTGGGGCTGGCCGTCGCGCTGATTACGATTGCGATTCCGATACGGCTCGACGGGCACTGGATCACCGTGGGCTGGCTGGTCGAAGCCGGTGCGCTGCTTTGGGTCGCCGATCGGATTGGCGCCGGTCTACTTCACTATCTGGCAGTCGCGGCGCTCGCCCTCGGCGTGTTGCGGTTATTGTTCTTCGACAACTTTGTCGTGGACACGGTGCTGCTGAATTCCCGGATGGCAACTTACCTTCTGGCGATCGCGGTGCTGGCGCTGCTCGCCTGGTTCAGTGTGAAGCGCGAAGGCGAATCCGATAATCAACTGGCCGCGGTTGCGGTGCTGGCCGTGAACGCGTTGGCGCTGGTGGGCTTGAGCCGCGAGATCGGCGACTACTACGGGCGCCAGATCGATGGCAGTAACGATGGACTTAGGGCGTGGACGCCGCGAACAATGAATATGGACGCGATGGCCCGGCAGCAACTTCGGATCGCCGAAGATTTCAGTTACTCCGCGTTAGGGATGGCTTATGGCGCGCTGCTCATGGTGATCGGCTTCTGGCGCAAGTCGGCTTTTTCCCGCTGGCAGGCGTTGTTCTTGATGGCAGCCACGATTCTGAAGGTCTTTATTTACGACGTCTCACAGCTCGATCGCGGTTATCGCATCCTCAGTTTCATGATTCTCGGCGTGCTGCTGCTGGCGGTATCGTTTGTGTATCAGAAGGACTGGCTGAAACTGTCGTCTCCTCGAGATAAGGATAAAGGCCACGGTCAAGAAGGAGGCGGACGCGGTTGATCAAACGGCTGGCCGTCTTGGCCCTGGGGAGTGTTTTCCTGTGCGGTTTGGCTTTCGCCCGGACCGTCGCAGTTGCGGCAGCGCGCGAATATCTTCGGTACACGCGCGACGTCGCGATCTCGCAGCCGGACAAGCAGAACTATCTGGTCGTCGACGCTGCCATCTGGGCACACGCTCGCGGCGATCTCTCGGACGTACGACTTTATGATAAAGATGCCCAGGTTCCTTACGCGCTCAGCGAAGAACTGGCTCAGTCTTCGAATGAAGAGCGGGCGGCGCGCATCCTGAACCTCGGAGTTCAGGGCGGACACACTGAGTTCGATCTCGATGTGAGTGGCGCGGCCGAGTACAGCCAGGTGCAGCTTCATATAAAGGCCACCAACTTCGTGGCAACGGCCACGGCGTACGGAAGCGATGCGCTCGGGGCCAGCAGTGAAAGGGAAGCAGAGCGCAAGCTTTCCACATCGACTCTGTACGATTTTTCGCGCGAAGGCTTGGGCAACAACTTCGCGCTGCGCATGCCGATGGCAACTTTTCGCTATCTGCACGTGAGCATTACCCCGGCTATCTCTCCGGGCGATATTACTGGCGCCACTACGTCGGCGCGGCGGGAGACGCAGGCGACGTGGATTTCCGCCGGCCGTTGCAACTCTCCCCAACTGATCAACCGAACCACCAGGATTGCTTGCGATCTTGATCCGGGGGTTCCGGTCGGACGCATCCTGCTCACGGTTCCGGCGGACGTGGTTAACTTCCGGCGCGCCGTCAGCGTGAGTGGTCGGCACGGGACGCCGCTCTGCAGCTCGAGTGGCAGTATCAGTCGCATTCGCATGAAGAGTGGCGGCAAGGAAGTGGTGTCGGAGGACCTGGCGATCAACTTCTGCGCCAGTAAGGAACTCCATATCCTGATCGAGATCGACAATGGCGATAATGCGCCGCTGAAGGTGGAGAAGGCCGAACCGCAGTCGCTCGAGCGGCGAATCTATTTCGATCCGGCAGGCGAGAGCGCGATCAGGCTTTATTACGGCGATGAAAAGTTATCGGTACCCATCTACGACTACGCCCGGTTCTTCCACAAAGAGGCGGATGCGGTAGAGGTTGTCTTGGGAGCGGAAAGTCTAAATCCTGGCTATACAGGACGACCCGACGAGCGTCCGTGGTCCGAGCGGCACAAGTGGGTTTTGTGGGGAGCAATGCTGCTGGCGGTGCTGGTGTTAGCGATCCTTGCCTTGCGGGGACTTACGGGCGGGCCGGCTGCGCAAAAATGATCGCCTGAGTTACTTCGCAGCCGGGGTCAGAAAGCCGACATTCATCCATTTCCTCTATCTCATCGACTCTTCGATTTCCGAGATCCAGTCGGGGCGTTTGAGGACTTCCCTGGGCTTGGGGCCATCGGCAGCACCTACGATGCCGTCGCGCTCCATCAGGTCGATTAGATGCGCAGCGCGACCGTAGCCGATGCGCAAGCGGCGCTGGAGCAGGGAAGTGGATGCTTTGCCAAATTCGATTACCAGGCGAACGGCATCGTTGAAAAGAGGATCGTTGTCGTCGGCTGAGATTTCTCCCGCGTCGTCGGCGCCCTCGGCGGATGGCTCGCGATCTTCTTTTGGCGTCTCCAGGAATTTCTCTTGATACTGCGCCTGGCCCTGCGCCTTCCAGAATTCGACTACGGCTGCGATTTCTTTTTCGGTCACGTAGGGAGCATGCAGTCGATGCACGCGTGCCGACCCTGACGGTAGGTAGAGCATGTCGCCGCGTCCCAAGAGCGATTCGGCGCCGTTGGCGTCGAGGATGGTGCGCGAGTCGACTTTGGTCGCTACGCGGAACGACACGCGGGCAGGAAAGTTGGCTTTGATTAGTCCGGTGATTACATCGACAGATGGACGCTGCGTGGCCAGCACCAAGTGAATGCCAACGGCGCGCGCCATCTGCGCCAGTCGAGTTATCGATTCTTCCACGTTGTTGCCGTCGAGCATCATTAGATCGGCTAACTCGTCGATGATGATGACGATCTTCGGGATAGGACCGTCATCGGGATTTGCTTGCTCGCCGAATAAACTAGGCGTGTCGTCGAAGAGGCGATTGTAACTGTCGATGTTGCGAACGCCTTTCGCAGCGAGCAGTTTGAGGCGGCGTTCCATTTCGCGGACGGCGTTGCGCAACGCATTGGCGGCTAGCTTTGGCTCGGTGATGATGGGAGTATAGAGATGGGGGACGCCTTCATAGTTGCCCAACTCAAGCCTCTTAGGATCGACCAATACCAGTCTTACTTCGTCGGGCGTCGACTTATAGAGAATCGACATGATCATGGCGTTGATGGCCACGCTCTTGCCCGTGCCGGTCGAGCCCGCGATCAGCAGGTGAGGCATGCCGGCTAAGTCGGCAGCGGCGATGCGTCCGTTGATATCTTTGCCCATCGCCAGCGTGAGCTTGGATTTCGTGCCGAGAAATTCTTGCGACTCGATGTTCTCGCGCAGCCAGATGATTTCACGATCCCGATTGGGCACCTGGATGCCGACCGTGCTCTTGCCATGCATGCGCTCGACCAGAATGCTTTCCGCGCGCAGCGCGAGGCAGAGATCGTCGGTGAGTCCGATGATGCGGCTGTATTTGATTCCGGCCTCAGGTTTGAACTCGAACGTAGTGACGACTGGTCCGGGATTGATTTGCGTGACTTGGCCGAGAACATCGAACTCGGCGTATTTGGCGGTAAGAACCTGCGCGATAAGCTTGAGCTCTTCTTCGTGGACGGCCTGCTGCTCATCAGGGCGGTGCAGCAGGCTCGATGGCGGCAGCTTGTAACTGCCGGCGATCTTCGGGAGAGTCGTCTTCGCTTTGCGCTCGGAGTCGCCGCGGTCGGTTACTTCGACGCCGCTAGCGGCAGCGTGGCCTGGCGAGGAAGGCCCGGGTGCGAAGGCGGCTTCGTCTTCCTCGCTCATGCGTTCGATACCGGTGCGAGGAGCGTTCGCGGCGCGACTGGCGCTCGGCGCGAGTCCGGTGTCAGTTTCCTGTCGCTGGAAATCGTTGTGCGGAGATTCCTGGCGCAGATTCTCCGGACGCTGGCGCGCGGGCACGAGTTGCGTGGTGACGGTTGGTTTTTCGGCGCGGCGCTTTTCCAGTTCTTTCTGCTGGCGCTGGCGCTCGCGCTCGTCCTGCCAGTCTTTGAAGCGCTCTTTCAGCGCCACGAGGAAAGCGAACCGGGTGGGTGCCCAGAGTTCAATGGCTGAGAAGGAGAATGCGGTGGTGAGATAGAGCGCGACGGCTAGAACTGTCGTGCAGACAATATAGGCGCCCGCGACGTTGAGATAACGGATTAAGACATCGCCAACGATGCGGCCGACCAGGCCTTCGATCGGAATCGAGCCCATCCAGCGCAGATGGCCGGGCAGAATGGCGAGGAGCGCGGGCACGAAGAGCAGCAGCCAGATTCCGCCGAGCGATTTTGCGAGGGGAGTTTGCACGGCGCGCGAGCGGAACCAGCGCGCGCCCACCATCGCCATAAAAACCGGAAGCAGAAACGACCCGACTCCCCAGATTTGCAGGACGAGGTCGGAGAGATAGGCTCCGAGAATGCCGATCCAGTTGCGGGCAGCGTGCGAGCCGGTGAGGATGGAGGCGCTGTTGAGCGACGGATCGAGCGGCGAATAAGACGCGAGCGCGAGGAAAAGGAGGAGCGCGGAGACGCACAACAGGAAACCGATGAGCTCATTCAGACGCCGGTTCCTGGTGGGCGAAAAGATCTTCGAGAAAAATGTCATTGGGCAGCGACGGCGTTGCTGGAGCAAGATTTTCCCGACAGCGTCGTTACATGGCCAGAGCTTGATAATTATGCCAAGAAGTGAGGATTCGGGCAATGCGGGGAGAGGGGGCGGGATGGCGAGTTGGGTTCGGGCGGGGAATGCGAGATGTTCTTGCTGCCCTGGGCGTTTGCCGAGCTTGGCACAGGAGAGTTGGTGATTTCGGGAACCCCTTATATTGCCGCGTATCGCATCTTCGGCGAAGTCCTGACAGGGTTGCGCCGGCTGCATGGCGCACGCCCGTGGCCCTCAAAACTATAGCCTTACAACACCCCCGAATTATGGACCGCGCCCGGCGCTACTTCGCGGGCGGCGCGCCTTCCAGCCCGCGATACTTCAGCATCGCCTTCGAATTTGGTGGCGTGCCTCGCCACTTTTCATACATTTTGGCTAAGTCTTCGGTGTTCCCCCGTGACAACACCATCTGGCGAAAGCGATCTCCGTTCGTGCGGGTTAGTTCGCCATGCTCGTTGAACCACTGGTAGGCGTCGTCGGCTAGCATTTCGGTCCAAAGGTAGGCGTAGTAGCCAGCGCTGTATCCGCTCTCCCAGATATGGCTGAAATAGCTGGAGCGGTAACGGGACGGCACGTAGCTGACGTTGAGGTGAGTTTTGTCGAGCGCTTGTTTCTCGAACTCGTCTGGATTCTGAAGCGGAGCCGTTGGCGGCAGGAAGTGCCACTGCATGTCGAGCTCGGCGGCGGCGAGGAGCTCGGTCATCGAGTAACCTTTGTTGAAGATTTCCGCCTTCTTGATCTTTGCGGCAAGCGCTTCGGGCATGGGCGCGCCGGTTTTATAGTGCTTCGCGTAGTGCGAAAAGATGGTGGGATAAAGGGCCCAATGCTCATTGAACTGCGACGGAAATTCGACGAAGTCGCGCGCCGTCGAAGTGCCGGAGAGAGCGGGGTATTCGGCGTCGGAAAACATGCCATGCAGCGCATGACCAAACTCATGGAACATAGTGACGACGTCAGTGAAGCTGATAAGCGCGGGTTCGCCGGCTGCGGGACTAGGCAGATTGGCCACGTTGTAGACGACCGGGGTCGTTCCCAGCAGGTGCGACTGGCCTACGAACTGCGACATCCACGCTCCGCCATTCTTGTTGTCGCGCTTGAAATAATCGCAATAGAAGAGAGCCAGATGTTTACCATCCGTGTCAAAGACTTCGAAGACGCGGACGTCGGGCTGGTAAACGGGAATGTCGTGGCGCTCTTTGAAAGTGATGCCGTATAACTGGGTGGCGGCGTAGAAGACGCCGTTCTGGAGGACGCTGTAGAGTTCGAAGTAGGGCTTGACCTCGGCATCGTCGATATCGAAGCGAGCTTTGCGGACTTGCTCAGAGTAGAAATTCCAATCGTAAGCCTGGACCTGGAAGCCACCTTTCTCGGCGTCGATGACGGCCTGTATATCGGCGGCTTCACGGGCAGCCTGCGCGGTCGCGGCGGGGACGATGGCATCCATGAACTGCAACGCCGCTTCCGGCGTTTTGGCCATCTGATCTTCTAGCTTCCAGGCGGCGAAGCTCGGGAAACCCAAGAGCTTCGCTTTCTGCGCGCGCAACTGAGCGAGCCGAGCAATGGTGTCGCGCGTATCGTTCGCGTCGCCGCGCTCGGCGCGATTCCAGGAGTGCTCAAAAATGGCCTGGCGCGTGTCGCGATTGCTGAGCGAAGCGAGGTCGGGCTGCTGGGTGGTGTTCTGGAGCGGGATCACGAAGCCCTCAAGCTTGCGATCTTTCGCGGTCTGCGCCAGCGCCGCGATGCGCGCCTCGGAGAGGCCGGCTAACCCGGCTTTGTCGGTGGTTGTATAGGCTCCGGCTTTGGTCGCGGCCAGGAGCTTGGTGTTGAAGGCGTCGGAAAGCGATGACATCTCTTCGTTGATTTTCTTGAGCTCAGTCTTGTCAGCTTCGGAAAGGTTGGCGCCGGCGTGCACGAAATCGTCGTAGTAGCGTTCCACGAGGCGAAGCGACTCGGGATTGAGATGAAGATCGGCGCGCTGCTTATAGATGGCGGCTACACGTGCGAAAAGCTTCGCGTTGAGGTAAACGAAATCCTGATGCGCGGCGAGTTTGGGAGCCTCGATGGTTCTAATCTTTTGCAAAGTGGGGTTGGTGTTCGCGCCGGTGATTCCGAAGAAGACGGAGGTGGCACGATCGAGCAACTGGCCGGACTTTTCCATGGCCACGATCGTGTTGTCGAAGGTGGGAGGGACAGTATTATCGGCGATGGCTAGGACTTCGGCCTGTTGCTGCGCCATGCCTGCTTCGATCGCGGGCTGGAAGTCATCGTCCTTTATTTTGTCGAAGGGCGGTGCGTGGAAGGGCAGCGCGCTGGGCGCATAAAAAGGATTGCCTGGGCCAAACTCAGAGACGGCCGCGAGAGCGGAATTGACAGAGCCGATGGCGAAGGCTCCGAGGGGAAGAAGTGAGGTAAGGAATAAGAGCATAGTTTTAGCGATGCTGGGTCGAGCCGATGGCATCATGTCGATTGGAATCCTCGTCGCAGTAATTGTAAATGGCAGATGGCGAATGTGGGGACCCGCCATCGCGCGCGCAAGAGATCATTGTTCGGAGATCATTGTTGGAAGATCAATGTTCGAAAATCAATGTGCGATCATTCCCGCAGCCCATGCCAGCACGGCGATTCCGAGCACGATGCGATATACGGCGAAGGGAGCGAAGCCGCGCTTGCGAACCCACGCCATAAACCACGCCACCGCTCCGTAGGCGACGATGAAGGAGACAACGAAGCCGATGGCGAGGATGACCCACTCGTGGTTTGTGATTTGCGCGACGCCGATGGGATTCTCATCTTTGCCGCCGTGGATCGATTTGAAGAGCGTGTAAAGCGTGGCCATCGCCATGGTTGGCATGGATAGAAAAAAGGAGAATTCGAGCGCGGCGGCGCGCGACATTCCGGCCAGCTGACCGGCGGCGATCGTAGACATGGAGCGCGAGGTGCCGGGAAAAACGCCGGAGAGAATCTGGCAGGCGCCAATCCACACGGCTTGGCCGCCGTGGATGTCGTCCATTTTCCATGTGTGGATGGGAGAGCCCGGCGCTCCCGGCCCGGCTTTTTCCCAGGGAGCTTTCATGGCGTCGACGATCCACATCACGATGCCGCCGAGCAGCAGGGCTGTCCCCATCACGTAAAGACTTTCGAGGTTCTTGCCGATCACTTTGGTCAGCAGGTAAGACGGACCGGCGGTGATCACGAATGCGATCATGACCAGGCTCAGGGGATGAGTCAGGATCGTGCAGTCCTTTTTCTCGCCTTGGGGGAATGTGGAAAAGAGCTTGACGATGTGGCTCCAGAAATATATTGGCAGCACCAGGATCGCGCCCAGCTGGATGACGATCGAATACATCTTCCAATAGCCGCTATCGAGCGGCACGTGGAGCAGGACTTCGGAAAGGCGAAGATGGGCGGTCGAACTGACGGGAAGGAACTCGGTGAGTCCTTCGACGATTCCTAAGAGCACGGATAAGAGATAGTCGCTCAAGTTTTCTCCTCAAAACTAATGTTGCGGTTCTCAAAAAGTAGCAGTCAGAGCTGCTGTGGCGTGCCTCTGGCGAAATCGCCACCAGCTGTCTTCTGGAATCTGGTTCATTGTCGCAACTTCCGCGTATCGGCGGAAGAAACTATCTGGCTTCCACTCCGGACGATGATCGCCGTTGGCGATGTTGATGAGCAAGGCTCGGACGATCTCTTCATATTTCGCAGCCGTGGCAAGGTCGACCGGTTGATTCACGTCATCGGAGGGCGCGTGATAGCGCTGGGTGAACCAGTCCTGGAAAAGTTTCCCCTCGGGAGTGCCGGGCTGGGGAGCAACGCCCATCATGACCGAAGGTATTCCGTGGCGGATGAAATTGTACTGATCGCTGCGGACGAAAACATTACGCAATGGCTCGGGATCGGATTGCACCCCTACGCCAAGCGTTTGCGCAACCTCGCGCACCCGATCGCCGAGATCGGATTCGTCGACGCCCCAGACCGTGAGAAGCTTGAGCGGGACGATGGGCAGGAACATATCGACATTGACGTCGGCGACGATGGATTTCGGCGGAACCGTGGGATGAGCGGCAAAATATTTCGAGCCGAGCAGACCTTTTTCTTCTCCAGTGACTAAGACGAGGAGGATCGAGCGGCGCAATTTTTCCGGATTCTTGCGGAAACTCTCGGCCATGTCGAGAACGAGGGCACTGCCAGAACCGTTGTCCATGGCTCCGTTGTAGATGCGGTCGCCGTTGATCGGCTCTCCGATGCCGATGTGATCGAGGTGAGCAGAGAGGACAACATATTCGTCTCTGAGTCGAGGGTCGCTGCCGGGAATTTTGGCGACGAGGTTGGCCGACTCGATTCTGGTGACATCGACTCTGGTTTTTGCTGCGAGCGAAACAGTGAGCGGAAAATGCGGCAATGGCTTTCGATCTTTGCCGAGAGCAGCGATTTCTTCGAAGGTGTGGCCGGAGCCCGCCAAGATTTTTTCGGCGCTCGCAGGATTGACGGTGACGGCTATCTTCGCGCCCTCGGTTTCGTTGAACTCGGAATAGTCGAGATCCATCGAGGGATGGGCGCGGTTGAGCGCCATGCGCGACCAGGGGATATCCATGGAGGCAGGGTTCGGCAGTGAAACGATGCCGATCGCGCCGGCGGCACGAAGGACTTTCCAGCGCTCGGCGGCGGTCTGGTAATGGGAGGCCAGCGCGCCGGGGATTTCAGAGGGCGAGCCGGCGAGAATCACGATGATCTTGCCGCGGACGTCGAGGCCGGCGAAGTCGTCGTAATCCTTCTCCGGAACTTTGAGTCCGTAGCCGGCGAAAACCAGCGGCGCTTCGACCTCCGGTGCGGGCATGAAGCGCGTGCTGATGATGGCATCTTCGCCGAGCGTGAGCGGTTCGCGATGGCCGTCGCGGAGGAGGGCGAGGCTGCAATCTTTTTCGACGATCTGGCGTGAGACAAATTTGACGAACTGGTAGAAGCCCTTTACGCCGGCAGGTTCTGCGCCTGCGCGCTTGAGTTGTTCGACCGCGTATTTCTGCGCTGCGCGCTCGCCGCGGCTTCCCGTGTCGCGCCCTTCAAGTTTGTCGTCGGCGAGAAATTTAATGTGATTCCACCAGGACTGGCCGTCGAAGTGGGAAGGACTCTGGGCCGCGGCAGAAATCGCCAGCAAGATTGCGAGCGGCAACGTCGATGTCAACGACTTGATTTTCATGAGTGCCTCGGTAAGCGAAGGTTACTAGGATAGCAGGAACAATCGTAAATAGAGGACTGCCTTGCGCCCCGAGATTTGTGGTTTGACCGCAAGATGTGGATAGCGGCGTCCGCGCGTTCGCCGATATCGTGAGGTCATGCACAAGACCATCATGCACAAGACGATCGAGCCAACTATTCTTTACTTCGGAACTCCGGTTGCGCTAATCAGCACCATGAACCCGGACGGCTCGCCGAATCTCGCCCCCATGTCGTCGGCATGGTGGTTGGGCTGGAGCTGCATGCTCGGGCTCGGCCAAATGGGGCAGACCTCCGACAACCTCATCCGCACGCGAGAGTGTGTTATCAATCTGCCGTCCGAAGATCTGGCAAGCCACGTTGATCGCCTCGCTCTCACCACCGCCAGAAATCCGGTGCCGGAGATAAAGCGTCAGTGGGGCTACCGCCATGAACCGGATAAATTCGGTATCGCGGGGTTCACGGCGGCGCCGTCGGAGGCGGTTGCTCCGCCTCGTGTGAACGAGTGTCCGGTACAAATGGAGGGCATCGTCCACGATTTTCGTTCCTTCGGCAAAAACGTGAACGCCAATGCTTTCGAGGTACACATCGTGAAGCTGCACGTCGACGAGAAGTTGCTGGTGGGTGACGGCCGTCCGCACATCGATCCGCTGCGCTGGCGTCCGCTGATGATGAGCTTCTGCCGATTCTTTGGCCTGGGCGGCGAACTGCATCCCTCCCGCCTCGCGGAATCGGATTTCATGAAATTCGCAACCCGCCCGGCGGCGCCACAGCCAGCGCCGTCGTCGAGCGCCAGCGATCCGAGATCGAGTCAGAGCCGGCGCAGCGCCGTCAGCGGCCGTTTTCGAAGCGGTAGCCAATCCCGCGCAGGGTCTTTAAATAGCGGGGATGGCGCGGATCGCGCTCGATCTTCTCCCGCAGACGCCGCACGAAGACGTCAATCGAGCGTGGAGTCACAAACGAGCCTTCTTTCCACACCGCGTCAAGCAACTGATCGCGAGTGAAGACGCGGCCGCGGTGGCGCGCCAGATATTCGAGAAGGCGGAATTCGCGCACCGTGGTGAGCACGGTCTTGCCCGCGACGCGCACCGTCATGGAAGCGATGTCGATCTCCAACTCTCCCAGCTGGATCTTCTCGTGAGTAGGAGCTTCAGGAGCGATGCGGAGCACGTTGCGGATACGGGCAAGCAATTCGCGCGGACTGAAGGGTTTGGTGATGTATCCGTCGCCGCCGACGTCAAACGCTTGCAGGCGGTCGGGTTCCTGGGTTCGGGCGGAAAGAAAAATGATGGGAGTCTTGGCCAGTTGTTCGTGCTGGCGAATTTGGCGGCAGAGATCGAAGCCGCTGATGCCGGGCAACATAATATCGAGAAGAAAGAGGGACGGCTGCGCGCGCGCTGCCATCGGAACTACAGGCGCTCCGGAAAAAAATGTCGCGACTTCATAGCCAGCGGTGCGCAGGTTGTGTTCGATCAGTTGCGACACATCCGGGTCGTCTTCGACCACGTAGATAAGGTCGGGGTAACGCGCTTCGTCGGCTGCCGCCAAATTTTCCATGGCCAGAGAGAGAGCCGCACACGCTCTCACAAGCTTCGCTTAGAAAGATCTTTGTTGTGATGGTTCCCCTGCGACATTAGAGAGACTGTGTTGCAGCAATGTTGCGCTAGTGTTAAAGGAGGGTTAATTTGCGAGGAAATTGGCTTATGGGCGCGGCTTTGGCGATATAGGGTTCGGTCACAGGTGTGTACGTGGCTCGATCGTTTCGCCCGCGCGCGAGAACCGCCGGTATGCCGATCCGCCTGCTCTTTGCTCCGGTATTAGCTCACGCGTTACACTGCGAGTCATGAATACGGCGATCCAACCTAATGTGAAGTTCGTGCAAACGCCCGACTACCGCGAGACCTATGCCAACAGCGTGCAGATACGGGTCAATGTTTGGGATTTCTTCCTGGTTTTCGGGACCATGCAGCAAAGCTCCGAGACGCAAGCGGAGATGCGAAACTTTCAGGGAATTTATCTCAGCCCGCAACAAGCCAAGGCGCTCACGGCGCTCTTGCAGCAGAACGTCATGAACTACGAGTCCGCGTTTGGCGAGATCAAACTTGATCCGCGAGCGCCGGGCGGACCCATCCACTAATGGGCCGGTCAAGGACGCAGCGCGCCGACCCGAAAACGAAATCTCGGACCGCGGCGTCCGAGTGGTCACAGCAGTTTTTTCTCTTTGCACTTTTTTTTGTTGGATTGATGCTGCTGCATGCGCCGCTGCTGCGCCTTCCTTATTTCTGGGATGAAGCTGGCTATTATGTTCCGGCAGCGCGAGATTTATTTCTCACCGGATCGCTGATTCCACAGTCGACGATTTCGAATGCCCATCCTCCGCTGGTGATGGCGTGGCTGGCGCTGGCGTGGCGCATTTTCGGATATTCAACACGGGTCACGCGTACCGCCATGCTGGCGGTGAGCGCCTTCTCGTTGGTCGGAGTGTTTCGACTTTCTCGCACCGCCGCTAATTTGCCCGTGGCGTGGGCGACGACCGCGCTGCTGGCTGTCTATCCCGTGTATTTCACCGAGAGTTCGCTGGCGCAGGTGGATCTGGCTGCGGCTGGCCTGACGTTTTGGGCTCTGGCCGACTACTTGGCGGATCGTCCGTGGGGCACAGCGCTTTGGTTCTCGACGGCGGTGTTGGCGAAAGAGACGGCGATCTTGGCGCCGCTCGCGCTGGCGGGATGGGAACTGTTCGGTTATTGCCTGCGCAATGCTGTGCGACTCAAGGAAATTCTGCCGCCCACGGGTCGGCGGACGCGATGGTTGCATCTGCTGCTCCCCGTCGCGCCTCTGGCCGGTTGGTATGCCTATCATTATTTAAGGACCGGCTTTCTGCTCGGTAATCCCGAATTTTTTCGCTACAATGTTGCCGCCACTCTGAACCCGCTGCGCATTCCGCTGGCTTTTGGAATGAGGCTTTGGCAACTCTTCGGATATTTTGGGTTGTATCTACTCACGCTGGCGGGCTTGCTGGCCATGCTTCGTCCGCCGCTGACCGTGGGCCGAGTTACGGGCCAGGTCGCGCGCCCACGGATCCCTTTCTGGGTGCAGGCAGCATTTCTTTCCGTCGCGTTCGCCTATCTCGCCTTCATGTCGGTGGTGGGAGGAGCGGTTCTAGCGCGCTATATGTTGCCGGTTATTCCGCTGGTGATACTGGTGATGGTCTCAACTCTGTGGCGGCGCGCGCGCCATTGGAAGTTGATTGGAGTTGCAGTCGCCATTGCTTTTGTCGCTGGCTTGTTCACCAATCCGCCCTATGGATTTTCTCTCGAAGATAATCTGGCGTATCGCGACTACGTCGTCCTGCATGCGGAGGCGAGTCGCTTCCTCGCCATGCGATATCCGGGCGCGCGCGTGCTCACCGCCTGGCCCGCGTCCGACGAACTCACTCGGCCGTGGCTGGGTTATGTTAGCGCGGGTCAGCATTTCCGGGTGGTACGCGTCGAAGATTTTTCGGCTCCGCAGGTCGACCTGGCCGCCGCGGTTCCAGGCCGGTTTGATCTGGCTCTAGTTTTTTCCACCAAGTATCAGCCGCCGCATCCCCTGCTTGAGAATTGGGATGCCTGGCAACGCGTGAAGGAAAAGTTTTTCGGTTATCATCGCGATTTGCCGCCCGAAGAAATTGCCCAACGTCTGGGCGGAACAATTACTTTTCACAAAGAAGAGTACGGTCAGTGGGTAGCTGTGATCGTGATGGAGGAGGGTTCGGGTGACCGGTAGCAAGGGGCAGGTGACGGGAAAAACGGGGAAGTTAGCTCTTAGGAAAAACAGCAGCGTCGCGCTTTGACTTGTTAGATGCCCATCAAGTGACAGGAATGCGTTTTCACGACGACCCACACCGCTTTGCCGGGGCGCAATTGGAGGGCGTCGCGTGCCGCCAGCGTCAGGTGCACTTCGAAGTCGGTGCCTCCGCATTCGATGATGGCCGCGACGATGACGTCTCTTTGCGCGAGACGGCGGATTGTTCCCGGCAATATATTGCGAGCACTTAGCCCGTGAGGCTCTTCTGTGGCCAGCAGCAAATCGCCAGCCTGAATGCCCACGCGCAGAAGCGAACCGACCTCTGCCCGCACCAGCGGCGTTTCTAATTCCACCGTACCTTTTCTTAGATGGCAGGTCATGGTGCCGCGAGCTTCGTGCAGTGCTCGCACGCTGGCGTCGAAAATGTTTTCGAATCCGGCGAGGTTTGCGACTGTCTCCAGCCGCGGAGCCCGCATCACGTCATGCGGCAGGCCTTGGGCGACGATTTTTCCGCCGTCCAGCATAACGACTTCATCGCCGAGAGCAAATACTTCCTCGCCGTTGTGGGTGACGAAGAGAATCGGGACGCGGTGGTTCTGGTTCCACTTGCGAAGATCGCCGACCAGAGAAGACTTGGTCGGACGGTCGAGCGCAGACAGAGGTTCATCGAGCAGCAAGGCGCGTGGTTCGGTCACGAGCGAGCGCGCCAGCGCGACACGTTGGCGCTCGCCTCCGGAAATTTGCGCGGGCCTGCGATCGCGCAAATGTTCGATGTGGAACGCTTGAAGCATCTCGCGGCTGCTGGTTTGTCTTTCCGCTCGGCTCAACTTGCGCAGGCCATAGGCGACGTTTTCTTCGGCAGTCAGGTGAGGGAAAAGCGCCAGGTCCTGGTGAACATAGCCAATGTTGCGCTTCCACGCGGCGACATTCAGCTTCTTCTCCGCGTCATAGAAATCTTCGCCGCCGACGACAATGCGGCCGTCGTCAGGATCGACCAGGCCGGCAATGCAATCGAGCAGCGTGGTTTTGCCCGCGCCTGACGCTCCGAAGAGAATCGTGAACCCGGCGAGGGCGCGGAAATGAACGTTGAGAAGGAAGCTGCCTTCGGGATGGGGAAAGCGTTTGCGGATGCGGACTTCAAGATCGGAAGAAATTGGCAGTGGCGACATGGTTGGTGCGGCTGGCGGTGCGAGCGGGACCTTCACCGCCATGGGCTCAACGCCCAAGTACGCCGGTTGAGGCCGTATCGATTCAACCCGAAGACGATCGACAGAATGAGAAATGACACGACCAGCAGAAATAAAGCCGTCCGGTTCGCGCTGGAATAATTCGCGGCCTGCACCTGATCGTAAATATCGATCGAGAGGGTGCGGGTTACGCCGGGGATATTGCCTCCAACCATAAGCACCACTCCAAACTCGCCGAGCGTGTGCGCGAAGCTCAGCGCAAATCCCGTGATCAGCCCGGCTTGTGAGAGTGGAAGCACGATGCGGCGAAAAGTCTGCAGCGGCGAGTGTCCGAGCGATGCCGACGCTTGCAGTAGTGTGCGGTCGACCGCTCCGAAGGATGCAGCGAATGGTTGCACGGCAAACGGCAGGCTGTATAACAAGGAACCGATCACCAGTCCCTCGAAAGTAAAGGCAAGCGTGCGGCCAGTGAGCGACTCCCACCAGCGGCCGAGCGGACTGCGTGATCCGAGCGCCACGAGAACATAGAAGCCGAGAACGGTCGGCGGCAGCACGATGGGCAGCGCGACTGCGGCTTCGACCAGAAACTTCCAGCGCCAGCGCGAGTAGGTCAGCCAGTAAGCGATGGGAATTCCGATCGCGACAAGCAGCGCTGCGACGACGGCTGCGAGGCGGACGGTCAACCAGAACGCCTCCCAGTTCATTTCATTATTTCTCCCAGGGAGGGTTTTTCCGCAGTCAAAGTGAACCCGTATTGCGCGAGCAGGGACCTGGCTTCGGGAGAACTCAGGAATTGCAGAAACTTTCGGGCTGCATCCTGCTGTTTAGATTTTGAAAGCACGACGGCTGCTTGGTTCAGCGGGGGATAGGCATCGAGCGGAACCCGCCAATACCGGCCTTTATCTTTCATTGCGGGGGCGAGCGCGTGGGAGAGTGCCACGAGTCCGGCCTGGGCATTGCCCGATTCGACGAACTGCGCGGCCTGCGAAATGTTTTCTCCGATGACGAGGCGGCTGGCAACCTGATCGTAGATTCCGAAGTGCCGCAGCGCCGCCGCTGCCGCGCGGCCGTAGGGCGCAGTCGCAGGATTGGCGATGGAAATTTTCTTGACCGACGGATCGAGCAGAGCGTTCATGCCGAGTTTCGATAGATCGAGCGGCGAATCATTCGGCACCCATAACACCAGGCGGCCGACCGCATAACGATACAGCGTTTCCTTCGCTGCCAGCCCTTCGGCGATTAATTGTTGGGGAAATTCTTCATCGGCGGATAGGAAGACATCGAAGGGCGCGCCGTTGCGAATCTGGTTGGTCAAATTGCCGGACGCGCCGAACGAGAATTTGACCGTTTGTCCGGTTCTCTTGCTGTAGGCATCGACAAGTTGGGGAAGCGCAGCGCTCATGTCGGCGGCGGCGGCCACGGTGATTTCCTGCGCGGTGGCGAAGCCTCCCACGAAGAGGAGAAGGAGCGCGAGTAATCTATTCAATTTGTTCATCGAGAATTCTTCCCTTACGCCAGTTTCGTTTTCGACAATGGTAGTTCGCGCACCCGCCGGCCAGTCGCGGCAAAAATCGCGTTGCACAGAGCTGGCGCAAACGGCGGCACGCCGGGTTCGCCCACTCCAGCGGGCGGCGCTTCGCTCTCTACGATCGTCACGTCGACGTGGCGCGGAGCGCGGTTCATACGGGCGATCTGAAAATTATTGAAATTACTCTGGTCGATGACTCCGTTGGTTGCAGTAATTTCTCCGAATAATGCGAGGCTCGTTCCAAACACAGCCGCTCCCTCGAACTGGTTGCGGACATTGTCGGGGCTGACGATGGTGCCTGCATCGACTGCAGTCCATACATTCGGAATGTGCACCTGTCCCCGGTTGTCGACTTCGACTTCAACCACAGTCGCGACATAAGTAAGGAAGCTGCGATGGGCCGCGATGCCCAGGGCGCGACCTTTGCCCCTAGGCTTTTTGCCCCAGCCAGATTTCTCGGCTGCGACCTCGACCACGCGGCGCAGGCGAGCGGTGTCAAGCGGAAAAGTCTTGGCGTCTTCCGCTTCGTCGCCGGTGAGGTCAAGTTTGACGATGCGGGGTGGGCCAATCAGATCGAGCAGGTATTCGACCGAGTCTCTCTTAGCATTGTGGGCAAGTTCGTCGGCGAAAGAATGAATCGCGAATGCGTGATAAATATTCGCCACACTTCGTAGCCAACCGATGCGCACGTGATAATCGGCGGGACCATTTTCGGCGCGATGGTTGGGAATATCGAAGGGAAGGTTGTTCCATCCCAGGCCCATCTCGTCGTCGGCATATTTGGCGGACGCGTCAAAGGTGGAATTGATCGGAGGATAGACGGTGCGCTGCAACCATGCGGTGGGCTTGCCATCCGAGCCGATCGCGGCTCTCATGTACATGGCAGCGACGGAGTGAAAAAAATCGAAGTGAATATCGTCTTCGCGGCTCCAGACAACTTTCACGGGCTTGCCGAGTTGCTTCGAAAGAACGGCGGCCTCCGCCACTTGATCTGGTTTTGACTTGCGACCGAAGCCGCCGCCGAGCAGCGTGACATGGCAAATGACATCTTCTTTCTTAATGCCTAATACGGCAGCGATTGTCTCTTGCACGGCTTGCGGATTCTGCGTGGGAGCCCAAGCCAGGACTTTTCCGTCGCGATATTCGGCGACCGCTACGGGCGGCTCCATGGAAACGTGCGCCAGGTGCGGAGTGTAGAACTCAGCCTCGACGATTGTTCCGCCGGACTTGCCGCTCTGACGAAAAGCCGCATCCACATCACCCACGTTGCGCACGACCTTGCCCGGCTGCCGCGAAGTGGCTTCGAGCGTCTTCCGAAACGGCGCCGAGTTGTATACCGAATGTGGACTGCCGCCCCATTCAATTTTGAGACTCTTGCGTCCCTGGAATGCAGCCCAGGTGTTATCGGCGATTACGGCGACTCCACCAAGCGGTTGGAACTGATGCGGCGGCTTGAAAGTGTCGATGGTCAACGTCTTCTGCACTCCCACGACCCGAAGCGCGGCCTTGTCGTCGTAGGACTTTATCTTTTGTCCGAGCACAGGCGGATGCTCAACCGATGCAAAGACCATACCGGGCATGGCCGCATCCATGCCGAAGATCGCCTGACCGGTGACGATCTCGCGAAGGTCGAATAGAGAATTACTTTCTTTGCCGATGTAGCGCCATTCAGGTCGTTTCTTGAGTGGCAGATTTTCTGCTGTCGGAACAGGAAGTTTGGCGGCAGCGGCGGCGAGTTCTCCGTAGCCGAGCTTGCGCCCGGTGGCGCCGTGTACAACGAAATGCGGCTCGGTCGAGCACTTTTCTTGCGGAACGCCCCACTGCGTGGCGGCGGCGCTGATCAGCATTGCGCGGCCAGTAGCGCCGACGCGGCGCATCAAATCGAAGTTGCTGCGAACCGAGTGCGAGCCGTCGGTATCTTGCTCGCCGTATTTCGGATCGCCAATTGCCTGATCGATTTTGACCTTCGACCAGTCGGCGTCGAGTTCGTCGGCGACGATCAGAGGGAGTGCGGTGCGGCTGCCGCATCCCATCTCAGAGCGATGGGCAACGATGGTGACGGTGCCGTCCGCCGCGATCGACATCCACAGGCTGGGATCGAAGGCTGGGGCGGCTTCGCCTTCGGCGGCAAAGAGCGGCTGTCGAACGAAGCGGACGCTGAGCACAAAAGCGCCGCTGGCGAGAGCGGTTTGCAAGAACCCTCGTCGACTGACGTGCGGGCCGGTTCGACGGCTGACATTTTCGATGAGATTCATGCCGTCTCCTTCGCCGCCTGATGCTTAACCGCCTCATGAATCGCGGCGCGAATTCGCTGATAAGTTCCGCAGCGGCAGATGTTGCCCGACATGGCGACGTCGATATCCTGATCGCTCGGATTTTTGTTTTCCTTTAGCAGCGCGATCGCCTGCATGATCTGGCCGGTTTGACAGTAGCCGCATTGCGGGACGCGGATTTCCATCCATGCCTGCTGTACGGGATGCATCGGAGCGATGCCTTCGATGGTCGTGATCTCGGCGCCGCCGACCTCTTTCATCGGAGTGACGCAGGAGCGGATGGCCGCGCCGTTCTGATGCACGGTGCAGGCTCCGCAGAGCGACATGCCGCAGCCGAACTTTGTTCCCGTGAGTTGCGCCACGTCGCGCAGATACCAGAGCAGCGGCATGTCGGGATCGCCGTCGAAGGTTCTATCTTTGCCGTTCACTTTGAAACGGATCATCGGTCCACCGGTCAATTCGCGATCATGTTGTCGATCAAACGCTGGTTGATGCTGAATGATTTCCATATCGTAGTCGCAGGGCGCGAAATGTGGAAGAGTGGAGCGGCAGGAAGACGGGGAAAAGCAGCGCGCCGTCATATAATCGTCTGGCCTTCCAGGAGGAATTTTGGCTTACGACGATCTGCGCGACTGGATCAAAGCGCTCGACCGAGCGGGCGAACTGAAGCGCATCCGCATCGATGCGGACCCGATATTAGAGATCACGGAAATCGCCGATCGGGTTTCGAAGAGCCGCGACCGGGAAGGGAACGTCGGTGGAAAAGCGCTGCTCTTCGAGAACGTGAAAGGCTACCCGGGCGCGCAACTGCTCATGAACCAGTTTGGTTCGGCACGCCGCATGCGGCTAGCGCTGGAAGTGAATCGGCTCGATGAAATCTCCGAGCGCATACGCGCCTTCATGGACGTGAAGTCTCCCCAAGGCTTTCTCGACAAAATGAAAATGTTGCCCATGCTCGCCGAGATGGGCAAATTGTTCCCGAAGACGGTCGCGACCGGCCCGTGCAAAGAAGTGATCAAGCGCGACAATTTTTCGCTGCTCGATTTTCCCATCCTGCAATGCTGGCCAAAAGATGCGGGGCGATTCATCACGCTGCCCTGCGTGATTACACGCGATCCGAAGACCGGGAAGCGCAACGTCGGCATGTATCGCATGCAGATTTATGACGAGCGCACGACCGGGATGCACTGGCAGCGGCAGAAAGTTGCGGCCGAGCATTATCGCGAGCGCATGCGCCAGACGGTCGCGATCAACGGGAGCGCCGACGAGCCTCGGCGCCAGGCGGTCGACATCATGGCCCGATCATCAGGCGGATCGATGCTGGCTGCGGGAGATCGTCCGTCTGGAAAAATGGACGTTGCCGTGGCGATCGGCACCGATCCGGCGCTCACGTTTTCGGCGATTGTGCCGGCGCCGCCCGATGTCGAAGAATTCATCATCGCCGGATTTCTGCGGCAGAAGCCGGTCGAACTGGTGAAATGCGAGACGGTTGATCTGGAGGTTCCGGCCAACGCCGAGATCGTGCTCGAAGGCTACGTCAATCTCGACGAGTTGCGCACAGAAGGGCCATTCGGCGATCACACAGGTTTTTATTCGCTCGAAGACGAGTACCCGGTTTTTCACGTCACCTGCGCGACGCATAGAAAAGATCCGATCTATGCCACGACGGTTGTCGGCAAGCCGCCGCAAGAAGATGCGTGGATGGGCAAGGCCGTCGAACGCATTTTCCTGCCGCTGATGAAGCTGACGATTCCCGAACTCGTCGACATCAATCTGCCGATCGAAGGCGTGTTTCATAACCTGATGATCATTTCGATTCGCAAGTCATATCCCGGACAGGCGCGCAAGGTAATGAATGCGATCTGGTCGCTGGGGCAGGCGATGTTCACGAAGTGCATCGTTGTCGTGGACGAAGATGTGAATGTGCAGGATGTGGCCGACGTCACGCTGAAGGTGCTCAATAATATTGACCCGGAGCGTGACATACAGTTCACGCTGGGGCCAGTAGATTCGCTCGACCACGCGGCGCGGCTGGCGAATTACGGATCGAAGATGGGCATCGACGCCACGCGTAAGTGGTCGACAGAGGGATTCCGGCGTCCGTGGCCGGACGAGATCGTGATGGACGCGAAAACGCGAGGGCTGGTGGACGGCAAGTGGAAGGGGCTGGCGAAAGAGTTGGGGATCGAATAAACGCATTTAGTTTTTTGTTGGTTTGATGAGGCTTCGATAGATTCCGCACTATTTGGGACAATCATCTCGCTATGCAAATTCTCAGGGTGACTCTGCTTCGACTCCTCGTGGTTTCATCATTGATTCTCCTGAGCTGTCCGCTTTATGCGCAGCAGCCTTTTCTCAGCGAAACGCAGTGGACTGCGCTGCGCGATGAGGCGAGCGGTGTGGCTCCCTATGAGAACTTGCGTTTTCTGACGCGACTGCACCGTGTGCCGGCGACGCCGGAGTTCGACCAGGCGGCGGATTTCATGCTGATGCGCGCGAAGGAATACGGGCTTCAGGATGCGCACTCCGAACAGTTTCCGATCGACGGCAAGATTCACTACGGGCTGATGCGCTCGTATCTGGCGTGGCATGTGGCGGCAGCGAGCCTGTGGGAAGTTGAGCCGGAGCACACGCTGCTCGGCGATTGGGCAACGGATCCGATACGGCTCGCGGACTACAGCCACTCGGCGGACGTGGATGCGGCGCTAGTCGATGTCGGCGCGGGCACCAGCGAGGAGGACTACGCGGGCAAGGACGTGCGCGGAAAGATTGTTCTCGCCGACGGTTCGCTCGGAACGGTGCAACGCATGGCGGTCATCGAGCATGGGGCGGCTGGCATTGTGAGCGACATGCCGAATCAGACAACGGCGTGGTCCGGCCTCGACGATACGATTGTTCGCTGGGGCCATCTGGATGCGCTACTGCCAAGCGGTTTTGCCTTCATGGTGTCGCGCCGAGCAGCGACGGCCTTGCGTACGCAACTTGCCGGCGGAGGATCCGTGATGCTGAGCGCGCACGTAAAGGCGGAGGTAACGCCGGGGTATTGGACAGTGGTTACGGCGACAATCCCCGGCACAGACCCACGCGCCGGCGAGGTAGTTTATAGCTGCCATCTTGATCATCAGCGGCCGGGCGCGAACGATAATGGAAGCGGCTGCGTGACCATCATGGAGTCGGCGCGCCTGCTTAACCGGCTGATCGGAAGCGGCAAACTTCCGCGTCCGATTCGAACGCTGCGCTTTATCTGGGGGCCGGAGGTCGAAGGCACGATGGCATTTCTCAGCGCCCACCCGGATATTCGGAAGTCGCTGCGCGCCAACGTGCATATGGATATGGTTGGCGGCGATCCTTATAAGAACAAATCGATTTTGCATGTGACGGAGACGCCATGGTCGCTGCCGAGCTTCGTCACCGATGTGGGCGAGTTGTTTGCTGAGACGATTCGGGAAGGGGCTACGGTATATGCCGAGGATGGCAGCCATGCGGAGGCTGCTGTCGTCGAAGATCGAGACGGCGCGCCCGGCACGCGCAACCAGTTTCTCGCTGACCGGACGCCGTATTCCGAGGGCAGCGATCATGATGACTATGACTCGTCGACGATCGCTGTGCCGTCGCTCTACCTGCGTGACTGGCCGGACATTTATATTCACACCGATCACGACACGCTGGTGCAGATCGACCCTACGAAACTCCGGCGGGTTGCACTGCTGGGTGCGGCTTCGGGATATACCTACGCGGCGGTTGGTGGCGGAACGGCGGGCGCGTTATCCGCGTTCTTTGCGGCGCGGGCGCAAGTGCGGCTGGCGGAGGGCTTTGAGCGTGCGCGGGCTTTGGCCGAAGACGACCAGTTGCCGCCAAAGGACGCATGGTATGAGGCGCGCAACCTGATCACGCAAATTTTGTGGCGGGAACAGGCAGAGCTGCGCTCTTTTTCTGCATACACGCAGAGCGACGCGCGAGGGGTAGCGGGATTCAGCAAAGACCTGGAGGCGCAGGCTGCGATGTTGAATGGGTGGCTCGACCAGATTGCCGCGGCGCGCGGCGCTCACGATTTTCCTGCGCAGCCGCCGTGGCATGGAGAGCCGGACGCTTCGCGCGTGCCGGTGCGCACGGCCGAGTTTGGTCCGCTAACTTTTCAGAACGATGACGTATTGTTAGACCGGCTGGGGAGCGAGCGCGTTCGGAGAATCAAGCTGCTTCAGGGCGGATCGAATCGTCTTTTGCGCGTGCAGGATCGCGGGTCGCTGTATGCCTATGAAATTGTCAACTTCGTCGACGGCAAGCGGTCGGTGGGCGAGATTCGGGATTCGGTCGCGGCTGAGTTTGGGCCGATCCCGCCTGATGTCGTGGCGGATTATCTGAAAGCTTGTGAAGAGGCAAAGATCGTAGCATTTCGCTAGCCGGCATTTATTTCTAACCACGGGAGACAACAGTGATGACCTCCGGGCAATCGAAAATTGGTTTTGCGATGCTCTTCTTTCTAGCCGTTTTTGCGCTCGCCGCTTCCCTCCAGTCACAGTCCGGCACGGCGCAGGGCGCCTTCGAAGTTACATCCGGCTTGGGCCGAAAACTCTATGCGCTAGCGGACGACGAGAAAGTTATCGCCGCTCGCAAGAGCCTGGCGGAAGATCCAAAGAATGTGGAGCGAGTGCTCGAGCTTTCGAAGGCTGAGGCGGCGCGGAGGCAATATCGCGAGGCGGTGACGGCAACCACGGCAGGATTGGCCTTCGCTCCGAAGAACGCGGATCTTTATCTAGAACGCGGCCATCGCGAGCTCGGACTGCGCGAGTTCAAGCAGGCGATGAATGATCTAGAGCAGGCAACCCAACTCGCCCCCGACATGCTCGACGCTCATTATCATCTCGGTTTGGCGCACTATTTCTCGGGCGAGTTCGAGGCGGCGGCAACCTCGTTCGAGCGAGCGCGAGCGTTGGCAAAAAATGACGACAGCCTGATCGATTGCACAAATTGGTTCTATGTGTCGCTGCGCCGTGCCGGTAAAGAGAAAGAAGCGGAGCAGGCTTTGGCGCGCATCACGCCCGTGGTTAAGAACACCGAGCCGCATCTTTATTTTTATTTGCGCTTATTGCATTTTTATCAAGGGCAGCTTACGGCAGACGCGGTCTTGCCGCCTCCCCCCGCCGGACCAGATGATCTGGAAGGCGAACTCGCTTTCGACACCGTGAGCTATGGCGTAGGTAACTGGCGCGTCTATCATCACCAGCGGGCGGATGCGGTCGGGCTTTTCAAGAATGTCGTGAAGGGCGAGGCGTGGAACGCCTGGGGATTTATTGGTTCGGAACTGGAGCTTGTTCGCGAAGGCAGGTAGTGTTACGAGCGCCTGCGTATGTGGTTAGACCCATCCTCATCTAAAAAGAGATTTGCATGAGTTTCGCTGCCGCGCTTCGTCGTGACTTAGCCGAGTGCGCTCGCAGGTACGCGCTCGCGCAATCGCTCCCTCATTGTCTTAGCTACGGCGAAGCCCCCATCGTTTGCTTCGAGCCTTATCAGGACAATTCGCGGCATGGGAATTTTCTTCACGGCAGCTACCAGGCGATCTGCAGGAATCCGGCTTGGCGAAAGCGATTAGCGAAGGTTCATACGCTCGCCCGCCGCTCTTTGCCCGCGCCTGCTGCCGATCGTGGACGCCGGATGGAACTCGATACCTGCACCAGTTCCGACGCTTTGCTGATGAATATTTTCTGTTATCCGAGCGTGCTGCGAGACGCGAGAGTGTGTGCACTGCTGGGCGTCGAACCGGGATTGTCTCCGAGTTTCGGATATCGAGCCCGGGTTCCTCTTGCCAACGGCAGATTCGATCGCACCGAAGTCGATCTTCGCTTGGGAAATCTATTAGTCGAGGCGAAACTTACTGAGACTGACTTTCAAAGCGCTCCGAAACGGGTTCTGCTGGCGTATCGGGATTTCTCGAAGGTGTTCGATTCGCGCCAGCTTCCGCAGACCGGCGAACACTATCTTTCCTACCAACTTCTGCGCAATGTTCTCGCCGCCCACGCTCAGGGCGGTTCATTCTGCGTTTTGGTCGACGCTCGCAGGTCGGATCTGGTCGAAGCCTGGTACGCCGTGATGCGCTGCGTGAAACCCGTTCGATTGCGCACCGAGCTAAGAATCTCGACGTGGCAGGAAGTGACGGACGCCGCACCGCGAAGGCTGCGAGCCTTTCTCTCGAAGAAGTATGGAATCGGTCGTGAACGCCTCGAAGACTTATTGTCGACCGGGTAGAGCTTTACTGGCAAGGGTGGTTCTCCCCTTGGCTTCCAAGAGCAAACTTTGGTAATTTCTCAAGAACGCCTCGGTTAGTTTTCAATAACAGAGGCAATCCAACAAACGGAATCTTAGATATGAATGCTTTGGAGCTCTGCCTCATTGTCCAGATGTGTCTCGCGTTCGGAGTCGCGGGGTTGTTGTGGCCAGATAAACTCCGGCCGCTGTTTGACGTCTTGATGTTTCCCTGGGCAGCGAACTGTCGCGCGATTCGAGCCAACAGCATTGCTGCGATCGGATTGTCTCTCGTACTCTTCGTCAGACTATTGACCGGCATCTCCTAACCCTCACCGTTGTTGCAACCAATTCAGCAACCCTCCTCCGAAGTACAAGTCCCAGTGAATTGCCCTTTCCGAACGCGCTTCACCGCGATGCGGTCAATACAGTAAACACGGTATACCCCAAGCGATGTCGATGAGGCATCCTGATGATTCGCTTTTTGGGGAGTGGTGCGACGATCCAGAGAAACCGGGGGAAAAGGCCAGCATGGGTTCCATGGAAATCTTGATTGCGGACGATCATGAATTGTTCCGTCGTGGACTGCGGTCTTTTCTCGAATCCCGATCCGATTGGCACGTCTGCGGCGAAGCGGCGGATGGAAAAGAAGCCGTTGCCAAGGCGAAGGAACTGAAACCAGACGTGGTGTTGTTGGATGTATCCATGCCGAAGATGAACGGACTGGAGGCGGCGCGCCTCATCCGGCGGGAAATACCCGACTCCAACATTCTGATTGTTAGCCAGAATGATGCGAATCTGATGGAGAAGGCGGCCCTGCAGGCAGGCGCCAGGCGCTACATCCAAAAGACAAGGATTTCGCCGGATTTGACGGAAGCGCTGGAAGCGCTCAGCCGGGAGGCTCTGAATAATCATCCGCAAGCGGTGAATGAGGCTGAAAGAAAAGAAGGAGCGATCGCGGCACGGAGCAAATTGGAAATTGAACAACAGGATCCGGAAGCGCAAAAGCGCGAGCAACAATTCCGCGCAATGATCGACGCGCTCCCTGCTGCCATTTATACGACCGATGCCGAAGGCTGGCTCACCCACTTCAATCCAGCGGCGGTCAAATTTTCAGGCCGGGTGCCGGAGTTGGGGTCAGACCGGTGGTGCGTGAGTTGGAAGATTTTTCAGGCGGATGGCACGCCTGTTCCGCTTGAGAACTGTCCCATGGCGGTGACGCTTAAAGAGGGGCGGATCATCGCAGGGGCGGAGTACATCGCAGAACGGCCGGATGGAACCCGAATCTGGTTTACTCCCCACCCAACGCCTTTGCTGGACGCGTCGGGCAAAATCGTCGGCGGCATCAACATGCTGGTGGACATCACCGAGCGGAAACTTGCGGAGCGAGCAAATTCTTTGCTGGCCGCCATAGTGGATTCCTCGGACGATGCGATCATCAGCAAGAATTTCGATGGCATCATCACGAGTTGGAACAAGAGCGCCCAACGGATTTTCGGTTACACCGCTGATGAAGCTATCGGTAAGCCGATCACGCTTCTTATTCCGCCGGAGTGCTGCGGCGAAGAGGAAGGGATTATTGCGCGGCTGAGGCGAGGCGAGCGGGTTGACCATTTCGAGACAACCCGCATGCGCAAGGATGGCTCGACTCTCAACGTTTCGCTGACCATTTCGCCGGTGCGAGATGCGAAGGGCCAGCTGGTGGGCGCGTCGAAAGTGGCGCGCGACATTACTGAGCGGAAACTTGCCGAGCGAGCTCTGCGCAATAGTGAGGAGCGCTTCCGGGCGATCGTCACGACGACGCCCGAATGCGTGAAACTTGTGGCCGCGGACGGCACTTTGCTGCACATGAATTCGTCCGGCCTGGCGATGGTGGGTGCCGACTGCGCCGAGACGGTTGTCGGCAAGTGTGTTTATGACCTGGTCGCGCCACAGGATCGCCAGCGATTCCGCGCCTTCAACGAAGCGATCTGCCGAGGCGAGAAAGGGTGTCTGGAATTCGGTATCGTGGGACTAGGTGGGGAGTACCGGCACATGGAGACGCATGCCGCGCCCTTGCGGACTCGAGACGGAGACATCGTGCAGCTGGCCGTGTCGCGCGATGTCACCCAGCGCAAGCAGACCGAAAAAGCGCTGGCGGATGCGGCGCGACAGCAAAAGGCGCTGTTCCATCTAGCCGACGAATTGCATCGTGCGATATCAATGGAGGATGTGTACGAAGCGGGGCTGGAAGCGATTTGCGGGGCATTGCAGTGCGATCGAGCCTCCATCCTGATCTATGACAATCACAGCATAATGCGTTTTGTAAGCTGGAGAGGCTTATCAGAAGACTATCGCAAGGCAGTGGAAGGGCATTCGCCATGGCGCTCCGGGGAAACTAATCCTCAGCCGATTTGTATCGATGATATCGATGCCGCTGACCTCGGCGAATCTCTGAAAGCGACGGTAAGAGCAGAGCGCATCAAGTCCATAGCTTTTGTCCCTCTCGTTTCCGAGGGTAAGCTGATGGGCAAGTTCATGATGTACTTTTCCGCGCGCCACGACTTCAACAGAGATGAAATTGAGCTCAGCCAGGCGGTTGCACGCCAGCTGTCTTTTGCCATTGATCGCAAGCGTGCCGACGCGGCATTGCGCCAGAGCGAAGAAAAGTTCCGCAAGCTCTCTGAATCTCTCGATGTCGAAGTGCGCCTGCGGACGGGCGAACTGGAAGCTCGTAGTTCCGACATGGTGAAACAGTCGGAGCAGTTGCGCGATCTCTCGCAGCGTCTGCTGCGAGCCCAGGACGAGGAGCGCCGGCATATTGCGCGCGAGCTTCACGACAGCGCGGGTCAAACTCTGACGGTGCTGGAGATGAACCTTGCCCGGTTCCTGCAGGAGGCGCAGCAAAGCGCGCCGCATCTCGCCAAAGAGGCGGAAGAAACTCATCAGTTGGTTCGGCAGCTGACCCGCGAAATACGCACAACATCCTATTTGTTACACCCTCCGCTACTGGATGAAAGCGGTCTCGCCTCGGCGCTCGGTTGGTACATAGAAGGACTGTGCGAACGCGGTGGCCTCGACATCGTGCTTGCCATCCCCGAGGAATTCGGCAGGCTTCCCGGAGAGATTGAGCTGGTGGTGTTCCGCCTGGTTCAGGAAAGCTTGACCAATATTCACCGGCACTCGGGCAGCAAGAGCGCTTCCATCCAGATTGCTCGCGACGGCGAAGCTGTTTCCATCGAAGTCGAGGATCAGGGCCAGGGCATGTCGCGAGAGAAACTGGCGGAGATTCAATCGCGCGGAGCAGGGGTAGGAATCAGAGGGATGCATGAGCGGGTGCGGCAATTCCGCGGCAACATGCAGATCGAATCGAGCGGCTCAGGCACTAGAATATTGGTCAGCATCCCGATTCCCGGAGATGCGCAGTCGGAGAAGCAGAGTGCAACTGGACCGCTTCACGCCGCATTGTAGGCTCGTATACGGCACCGTTCTATGAGAATCCTGATCGTGGATGACAATGAGCTGGTTCGACGCGGGATCGCACGGATTTTGTCGAGCCACACTAATTGCGAGGTTTGCGCCGAAGCATCGGACGGTGTCGATGCCTTGCAGAAGGCGCGCCAGTTTCGCCCCGACGTCATACTGATCGACATTAATATGCCCGGCATGGATGGCCTGGAAGCTTCGCGCCGCTTGCGCCAGGAGTTACCGGAAATCAAAATCTTTATCATGAGCCAAAACGATGCGGCCAGGTTCTTGCCAGACGCCCGCAAGGCAGGCGCGGACGGATGTGTCGATAAGGCTCGCATCGTTACTGACCTGCCGATTGTTATCTCAAATATCGAGAATGCATCCCTCGAAGGGCGCTTGCGGTAGTAAGGCTGCACCAGCCTTGGGCAATCTTGCGAGTGGTCTAAAACGAAACTTTCCTTTTTTTGAATCTGCATTGGATGGCCATCGATCCCGCCGGTGTCGTAAATGAAAGTGTCGTCGACGTGGGAATTTCTAGCCTGCGGCAGGCGGCGATTTGAGGAAGCGACGTCAAGTGCCAAGGCGATTGCCGCTTATTGCCAACCAGAGACTGGCAAATCAGGTTGAATCTGAAATAGTATTGCCCGCGGTGCTAACTTGCGACAATGTCGTGTGGCGATCTGGC
>Ga0209624_10000337_pt1 | contig 41304 bp, 25 predicted proteins | sample JacPinW_OM2H0_O1_FD_188565 | JGI IMG/M metagenome (GOLD analysis project Ga0209624, IMG submission 188565) | Forest soil microbial communities from Algoma, Ontario, Canada - Jack Pine, Ontario site 1_JW_OM2H0_O1 (SPAdes) (version 2) | ecosystem: Environmental > Terrestrial > Soil > Boreal...
AGTGAACATTAAATAGTCCTCCTAAAGTTCACGCTTTCGTGGGCCTACCTATACGAAGTACAATAGGTATATCTTATTAATAATATTGATATGAACTTACTAAATATTACTAAGGGATTATATAGTATTGGAATAAGGGGGCTCGATAGAAGCAGGTATGTAGTTGTAGTAAAAGTACTCTTATTAGTTATGAGGAAACCTTTAGGGAGGGAATTTTAGCTATATAGGTATTATTTAGTGTCATGGTGATTAAACTATAATTGTGGCACAGTGTTATACTAGCAACTAGTAAGTAGGTGGTAATATCAATACCTTGGAAATAACAAACAATGATACGGATAAATGACATAATAACAAATGTATTTATGTAGTTTAATCGTAATCCCATTGGTAGGAGTGGCCATAGTTTCAAGCGTGAAAAATTGGTTTAAAGAGATAGGTTTATCTATTACTATATTTAATCTGATTATATCTTTGATAATATTTATATTGTTTAATAATAGTAACAATCAATTTCAATTTGTATTGGAACAATATAACGTTTCGACATATGATTTATATCTGGGTATAGATGGAATATCTTTATATTTTGTACTATTAACTACTATAATAATGCCAATAAGTATATTATCTAACTGATCTTCTATAAAAGAGGACATGAAATCATTTTTAATAATTATGTTGTTACTAGAATCGTTGTTGTTAAGCATATTTTTGGTTTTGGATATATTATTATTTTATATTTTCTTTGAGAGTATTTTAGCCCCATTATTTATATTAATAGGGATATTCGGATCAAAAAATAAAGTAAGAGCCAGTTATTATTTGTTCTTATATACATTATGAGGCTCATTATTTTTATTATTGTCAATCTTAGGTATATATTGTATTATAGGTATAACAGATATAGATGGACTCTTAAAAATAAATTTCGAGAATAAAGTTCAAATGTTTTTATTTTTAGGGATATTTATTGCGTTTGCCGTAAAAACTCCTATAATATTTTTGAATAATTGATTACTAAAAGCTCATGTAGAATCTCCATTAGGGGGGAGTATAATATTAGCAGGCATAGTACTTAAATTAAGTCTATATGGTATATTTAGGTTAATCTTACCTATATTACCTAAGTCATCCATTAATTTGACATATATATTATTTGCAATAGGCGTAATAACTGTATTATATGCAAGTATTAGTACGATAAGGACAGTAGATATAAAAGAACTAATTGCATACAGCTCAGTTTGTCATGCAGCTGTCTATTTTATAGGAGCATTTAGTAATACAATACAGGGACTAGAGGGAAGTATCATTTTAGGACTAGCTCATGGATTTGTATCTAGTGGTTTATTTGTTAGTGTAGGAGGTACATTATATAATAGATTTGGTACAAGGATATTATACATGTATAGAGGTATGGCTCAGCTCATGCCCTTATTTTCAATACTATTTTTTATGTTATGTTTAGGCAATTGTGGAGCACCTTTGACATTAAATTTTATAGGGGAATTTATGTCATTATATGGTATAATGGAAAGACTTCCAATGTCTGGGATTTTGTCTTGTTCTTCCATAGTTTTATCGGCTGGATATACAATATATATGTTCAATAGAATAAGTTTTGGGGGTAGATATTATTTGGCTAAAATAACAGATGTAAATAAACGAGAGTTTGTTATATTATCTATACTAGTTGGATTTACCTTAATACTAGGTATATATCCATCTGTGATATTAAATTCATTACATTACTTTGTGCCTCACTATATATATAATATTAATTATTAAGAATTGTAAGAAGGAGTATTACAAATAACCAATGAAATTTATATACATGACCAGTCCTCTAACTCAATTTGAAATATTAGAATTACTAGATATAGGAATATTTATAGATAATCGTATATCGTTAACAAACATAGGTCTATATTTATTAACAGGTATGTCAATAGTAATAAGTATTTTTGTCTTATCGTTTTTTACAGGTAAGATAATTAGTAATAGGTGGTATTTAGGGGTAGAATCCATATATAATACTATAAAAAGTATAGTAATTAGTCAAATAGGATATAATAACGGTCAAGTATTTATACCTTGTATCTATACATTATTTATATTTATTTTTATACATAATATAATAGGTATGATTCCTTATAGTTTTGCATCAACTAGCCATTTTCTATTGACTTTTTCTATAAGTTTCACAGTAGTATTGGGAGCAACTATATCAGGGTTTTATAAAAAAGGATTAAAATTCTTTTCCATTTTAGTTCCGTCGGGTTGTCCTTTGGGGTTATTACCTTTATTGGTATTAATAGAATTAATATCTTACATTGCTCGACATTTATCATTAGGGTTGAGGTTAGCAGCTAATATAACAGCAGGTCATATGTTGTTATACATATTAAGTGGTTTTACATACAATATGATGAAGAGTTATCTGTTTCCAATCTGGATTTTGCCTTTGGTAGGTATAGCTTCGTTTTCTGGATTAGAAGTAGGTATCGCTGTAATTCAAGCACAAGTGTTTGTAGTTTTATCTTCTTCGTACATAAAAGATGGGATATAAGGTTTTTTTCTTGACCTTAATTATTCTTGGGTCCGTCGGTATATGGTTTCCAAGTTTCTTCTTTTATAATAAGAGCAAAAAATATGTTTGTGTTCCTAAGATAAATGATCCATTGATAAGTCTTTTTTGTTATCTATCAGATTAGTAAGCGTATAATGAATATAGGATGAATAGGAGAAATGAAATTCGTAGTAAGAATAGATAGGAAAGTCTACTTAGAGGAACTTAGAGTATAGTTATTAATATATTTATGGACGATTGTAGTTAAATAAGGTTATTAAAATAAATTGGAGAATAAGTATAGATATAATATATTTATAGAATCGTAGTGGAGAAGCCAGTTATTAGATACATGTACAGGGAGTTTACAGGAGTTTAAGTATTTTGTAGCTTTTCGTTTTAGAAACGTATAAATCATATAGGTGATATGAAAAGTTGGACGAAAACCGACTCAAGGAAATTTAGTTGGAGACGAAAAGATGTTTATCAAATTCAACCTTTGATCTTGTTATATGAACAAGTAATATTTAAATAAATTAAGGAGTTTAATGATGGCTCAGAATGATTGCTATTTCTAGGATCTGACACATGCTAATCGAACGTCGGTATGAGACATTCAGCACTATTTAATGTCATGAAAACGATGAACATGAAATGTGTGAGAACAATAATATCGAGTGGTGAACAGGTGAGTAAATTATATTTAAAAGGTCCATCTCAGAGAGGTAAGAAGGAAATCTCCCGTTAAAAAGGGCTATATCATTTAGGATATGGCTGCTTTGAGAGACAAGTAAATATGTACGGATGAGGTAGTTGTTGGAGTAATGATTTAACAAGCTGAGCACATTCGCAGTTGAAGCTGAGAAGCTGATCAACCACATGGGGTATGAAAAAACCCCGTGCATTATCCGCACAGCAGTGAAGAATTTTGGTCAATGGTCTAACGACAGAACCAGTCACTTGATGGAATGTATGTTAAGACGACTAATTAAAGTTCTAAGGATATCTTATAATGTAAGTATATTTTATAAAAGTCTAGTCAAATCACGTGCCAGCAGTCGCGGCAAGACGTGTTAGACTGCATTATTCTTGTTAAATGGGTTTAAAGGGTACCTAGGCGGTCAATATAACCATAATAATGAAGTGTGTGACTTGAGTTATATATAGAAGAGCAGTAGTGCTGGTTTAGAGATAAAATTTTATAAGACCAGGGAGACTGATAACGGTGTAGACAGCTCTTTACGTAATAACTGACGCTGAGGGACGAAGGCTTTGAGGCAGGAACAGGATTAGGGACCCTAGTACTCGCTGGCAGTAAATAATGAGTGTAGTAGGTTAGCAGATACGTATATCCTTTTAGCACACGAAGGGCATAAAGTTACAAAGGTTGGCCTGATAACGAAAGTGTAAGCACTCCACCTCAAGAGTACTGTGGCAACGCTGGAACTGAAATCATTAGGCCGTTTCTAGCACAAGCAGTGAAGTATGTTGTTTAATTCGATAATCCACGTATAACCTTACCACGGTAGTGAGGTGTGAATACTCTTATAAGATCATTTAGGAGAAAACAAGACCATTTATGGAACAGGAGTTGCACGGCTGTTTTCAGCTGATACCGTGAGGCTAGGGAGAAACCCTGAATTAGCTAAACCCCTGACTTTATTTGACTTTACAATAAAGTATTTATTGCAACTAACTTTGCGATAAGAAAGGGGAGAAATACAAGTCATCATGGCCCTAACACCATGGGCTACAGACGTGCTGCGTATTCCTTTACAAAGAGACGCGAAAATGCGAATTAGAGCTAATCTCAAAAAGAAGGATAAAAATCAAACAAGGATTGTAGTCTGAAACTCGACTATATGAATGTGTAATTGCTAGTAATCGTGTATCATAATGACACGGTGAATAAAATTCTGGATTGGTACTAATCACTCGTCACATGCTGAAAATTGTTTCGTCAATAAGTTTGCTTGCTTACTGTATATCTACGGATGAAAAGATCCGGGACAAATTATATAGTGTAATTCTTCGTATGCGGAACTTTGATTAGTGTTAAGTCGAAATACGGTTCGTGTAGTGGAAGTTGCACGGGATTGGTAAAGATTATCAAACACCTTTGAAATATAAGGCTAAGGAGAATTCCTTTATAGGTAAAAAGGGTTGAGCTGTAAACTCAATAGTTTAATACTTGTAAGAGTTCGATTCTCTTTTCTCCTAGTTTGTCGCATTCCTTTCTATTGTTCACTTCTCTTCTCAAGGGGATGACAGAAGGCAGCATATAAGTACTAGTAAGAAGTATCAAAAAATGACATATAATCAATAAAGATAAGAAAGGGCAAATGGCTTCTATAGCTTAATGGTAGAGCCACGTATTGTTAACACGTTTGGTAAGCGTTCGATTCGCTTTAGAGGCGTTATTAGTAATTACAATAAAGATTAAAGTTATGCAATCATTAAGAATTTATCATCCGTTTCATCTTGTAACTCCTTCACAGTGGCCAATGTTATTGAGCTCGGGGATTGGTAGTTTATTTATATGTTTGGCGTTAGCCTGGCATTCTACGGAGAGTAAATATTTAATGTTTATGGCTTTAATATATACTATTGTTTCAATGTACTTTTGATTAAAGGATGTAATCACAGAAAGTACTTACAAGGGAGAGCATACTTCAGTGGTTCAAAGAGGAATATTTTTTGGTTTCTTATTATTTGTTATATCTGAAGTATTTTTTTTTCTTGCTATTTTCTGAGGGTACTTACACAATGCTATAGCTCCAATTTTTGAATTAGGAGGCTTATATCCTGCTTTTGGCATAGATTCGATAGATCCTTTTGAGTTACCGTTAGTTAATACTATAATATTATTGACTAGTGGAGCTACTGTCACTTTCTCACACCACTTTTTAATAAAAGGGGGTAGAAAAGAGGGGTTATCAGGAGCATTGTTAACTGTAATAGCCGCATTGGTATTTACGGGGCTTCAATCTATAGAATATATAGTATCAACTTTTACAATAAGTGATGGTATATATGGATCTTCTTTCTTCTTCTCTACTGGTTTTCATGGCTTACATGTTATAATCGGGACAATCTTCATAGGAGTAGGATTAATAAGATTATTTAATTATCAATTAACAGACAGTAGGCATTTAGGTTATGAATGTGGTATATTATATTGACATTTCGTAGATATTGTTTGAATATTTCTATATATATCTGTCTATTACTGGGGCTCGTAACAAAGGGTCCGATTTCGTGGATATGTGTGCTGGAGACCCTTCTAACATAGCCACGAAATCGGACGATGATACTCAATCTTGTAACCAAGCTACAGATAATCATGATCAGTCCATAATTGAAACTGTTCAGCCTGTAGACAAGAAACTTAATAAGGGTCAATCTAGTAACAACGAATCCAGTAACAACAAATCAAAAATTAATGAGTCTAGTAAAGATGAATGTATAAAGGAACCAGTTCTTTCTGGAGATTTAGAATCAAATCGAGACAAAAATAACGAGATAGGAAATATAAATAAACGAGATAAAATTGAAAAGGAATCTGAACACATGAAAGAATTACAAGATACTCGTAATAAGCTGGTAGATGAATTAGGTAATGTCAAAAATAACTTAGATCAAGCTAATAAAGACTTAAAGCAATATGGCGGTGTGTTACATGAAGTGGATAAAGCTATAGAGCTTAATCGAGCTCTACCCCCTAATGCTAAAGATAAGAATCGTTACTGTAAGGAATTAGATGAAAAATTTTCTGAAATAACTGACCCTCAAAATTCTAGACGAAAGAACTTAGAAGAAATTGTTGAATATGCGAAAGATGAGATAAATAGCGCAGAGATCTGAAAAGCTGAATTAAGAGACAAGAAAACACGACTAAGTGAAAAATTATCATCGGTAGAGATTGAGTTAAGTAAACTACGAAAAGATTCCGATCAAAGTACAGATTCTAGTCAAGGAGCGGGAGACCCAGGTCAAGAGGAAGATTCTGAGAAAAACATTTCAACTGCATTACAAAAGAGTCTAGCTGAGAGACTGGTACGTGAGGCTGTTCTTACAGAAAAAAGAGGACTTCGAGAACGGATCCATCAAGAAACGATAGATCCTTATAAAAAAAGACAGAAAGAAGAAGCTATTAAAGAAGAGGATGAGCCTGAAGATTCAACAAAAGTAATTAACACAGGAAAAGATAGAACAGAACATTTAAGTTCATCGTCTCCTGATAATTCTATAGTTCACGCACCTGCCTTGCCACCTGTTACAAAGAAACAAGGGGAACAAGAACAGAAAGCAGAAAAGAATGATTCCGAAGAAGGTTCAAATACAGATAATACAAATGTCACAGCGGAAAGTCGGACTAACACCGAAGGGTCTGGTGCAGGGTCTTCTGCTTTGATAGCGGGGGTAAGTGCAATAGGGGAAGCAATAGCAACAGCTATACAAAATATTCTTTAATATATGTGCTTAATAAATCATATCAGGGCGAGTATATGCTAGTATAACCAATATAAGGGTGGGTAGGCGGGGGGGGGGGAATGTAGCACAACAGGTAGTGCAGTTAGCTTTTAACTATAAAGATATTGGTTCAAATCCAGTCATTCCTAAGGAATTTTTGTCTTGTTCTTTTCTATTTTAAGTTATTTAGCACTGAAAATAGTAAAAGATTTAGTTAAGCAATCATCGTTTAATTGGTAGGACTTCTGTTTTCCACTCAGTAAATATCGGTTCAAGTCCGATTGATTGCAAATTTAAGTATTAGCAAGGAAGGTATATGTTTACTTTCGTTCTTTATTGGAGACGATAAGACAAGGTAAGGAAAGAAGATACATTGAACATAAGTACGTTAAGGAATTTTTTTTATTACAATAGATTAGGTAAACAGATTATGAATACAGAGAACTTGTAGCTTAATGGTAAAAGTTTTTCCTTGTCATGGAAAAGGATGCGGGTTCAAGTCCTGTTTAGTTCGCTATTTAATCCTATAATATTGGCTACTTCTGTTCTGCCATGCATGGCATAAGGAGGTAGGTAAAATGGAATTTATCTATTAGTAGAAATAAAGATTATAAGTTCAAATATGTATCTAGATATTATATTACAATTAATAAGTATATATTGTGCCGTGAAAGTATTTGATATTAAAAATCCTGTAAGTTCGATACTATTCTTAATAGGTCTATTTGTAAATATTTCGATTTATTTATACATAAATGGTCTAACCTTTATATCTTTGTCCTTTATAATCATATATGTAGGGGCAATTTCCGTATTATTTATTTTTATTATCATGTTATTAGATATTAGAATAAGTGAAATACAGAACGACAATTCAAACAGTACGCCATTAGCTATTGTTATTTTTATATTATTAAGCTATTTCTTCTTTAAGGTTTCATTAAGAGGGGAAATGAGTGTTTTCATTTTAGCGAAGAAGGAGTCAATTAACTGACTTGATTGAAAGACTAATTATATCAATGTTGTAACAAATAACAATTGGGATAACAATATAATAGATGTAAGTCATATGACTTCTATAGGTAGTGTACTATATACTAGTCATAATATTTGATTAATTATAATTAGTATTATTTTATTATTAGCTATGATTGGTTCCATTGTGATAACTCTAGATAGGTCCTAAATTTCTAATTCTAATATAACGTAAACTGGGGGATTAGCTCAATTGGCAGAGTGGATTTTTTACACGAATCAGGTTAAAGGTTCAAACCCTTTATCCCTCAATTAATAAAGAGAATTGGCTGAGAGGTTTAAGGCGGTAAACTTGAAATTTATTGGGTGTAAAAGCCCCATTCGTTCAAATCGAATATTCTCTGATTGTCCCTAAATATTGTAAGTGCTATAGTTTTGCTATTTATTAGCCTCTAACTAATACTAGAGTCAATGAATAAAGGACTTCAGTAAGGCAGATTGGATTTGTTCTGGTTTATTCTTAATTTAATCTAGCCCTGTTTAAGATTGTCAGATGTTAAATAGTTTTACGAAAGATCCCTGCCAGAATAAGAAGAAGGGGGGGGGGAATAAATAGAACTAGGGTGTACATAGTATATTAAATCACAGAAAGGCAATAATCTGTGTAACATACAATGTTATACATTTAAGATTCTTTAATTTAATTAGGTAAAATGCACTCTTGATAAGAGTGTTTCTCAAGTTCGAGTCTTGAAGGAATCAACTATAGTTGACCCTAGTTCGGTCACTTCTGTCTTGCAGGGATCTATTTTAGGGAGAAGAGTAAAACTTATCCTTTTTAATTAGGATTGAAAGATATTATCTTGTATTTACTAAGTTCTACTTTGCTTTCTGTCCTCGTGTTTTCTCGCTGTCACTGTGTCTTGTGGAGAGAAAGCATGTAATAAAGGGAAAATGAGTAAAATAAAGATTCATTTTAAGAAATGGACTACGAGGTAGAAATCAAACGTTAATATACGGGTTAGAGCCAGCCGGCAAGGCGCCTCTCTTGGGCTGAGGAATAATTACGTTCGATTCGTAATAACCCGAATCCTTAAAACAGAATTAGATATAGGTATACAAAGGGATTATTATGAGGATTAACGCTATGTATATTTAGAGAAGATAATATTTAGTGATTAAAGTACAAAAGTTTCTTGGTAGTTTGGCTACACTGTGTGGAACGTGATGGCATGTTTATATAGGTATTTTATACTTTGATCGTTCTAAACTCTAAGAGAAATTCAATAATTAACGAAGGGAACTGAAGTGTCTTAGTTTATTCAGGAAAATAAATCAAAAGAGATTCTGTAATTAATGTGAATAAAAGCAGAAGAGCCTAATATAAAAAAGTAAAATGAAAAATATTGTTTGAATTATAAGGGGAACCTTCCTCTAAGGCTAAATATATATATACATAAGCGATAGAAGATTACGTACCGTGAGGGAAAATTCGTAATAGTAATCTTATAAAAAGATTTCAGCTGAAGTATTCAGTTAGGATTTACCTTTTGCATAATGGGTCGCCAAGTTAATATTAGGTACAAGTTGCATAACAACTATATTTTTATATACAGCGTAGTTAAACCGATTATGAATATAATGGGTAGTATTTAATATTAGACCCGAAATTTAGTGATTATGCTATAATCAGGATTATGAAAGTCCGAACAGGTTATTGTAGCAAAAATATCTGAAGAATTATGGCAGGCATAGTGAAAGACAACACTGACTAAGATAGCTGGTTTTCTGCGAAACCTACAAAAGCAGGCGAATTTAAGTTACATCATGCCGGTACAGAACTCGATCTCATTCAAAAAAATGTATATTGTGCAGGACTTAATATCTTGCGGGGTAAACTCATTCTTGGCTTGCTGGGGAACTAAACATTTTATCGGGGGGTTTCTAGACTCGAAATGGTTGTATGAATCTTGAATTATCGGACATAGAGTGATAAGATTGTATGTCAAAAGGGAAACAGCCCAGAACATAAGTTAAGGTTCCAAAATTATTAGTTGAGTGAAATTAAAATGGTATTAATTACAACTGTGGGGTTATTGGCTTGGATGCAGCCGGTATTTTAAAGTTCTCGTCCAAGAGCACCTGCTTAGACCTAGTACATTTAGAATTTATCGGATCTAAATAATATACCGAAACTTTGTCCATTATAAATTATAATTTAAATATGATATTAAATGAAATTGGTTTAGTATGATTTCTCTTTTCCATTCTTGTCATTTGCTCTTTATTTCATGGAAAATATGAACATGCAGGAAGTCATTACAATGACTTCTTCGTTTAATTTAATAAGAGATAAAAAAAGATAATGTATAACAATAAGGAAAGTGAATAATAACTTATTCCTATTTAAGCATATTGTTCTAATTTAATGGGGTAGCAGAACATTGTATTAACAAAGGATTAATATTTTTTACAAAAGATTAATACTTATAAAAAAAATGGTCAAAGGATTTACATCCTCTGATTATTGATGAATGTCAACATCAATATTGATTATCTTTAATTTGACATACTCGTTTTTAGCAAAGTATAAGTTAACTCTATGTATTTATAGCTAAAAATTGATTCGAGTAAGTGTCAAAAATTAAATAAATAATTGATATTTCTTTTCTTCTTTGTATTGTGTCTTTGCAACATGACCTGTTTCCTTATAAATTCTATTAATAGAGCTTAGACCTTGCCTTATTTAATGTACATTGTAAGTTATGTTAAAGTAAGGGAAAAAAGCAGTAATTTCAAGCAAGATACTTAGATAGAAAAAAAGAAATGAAAAGGAAATACAAGTGATAATGGCGACATGAGTAGCGCATAAGAAAGTTGAGAACTATGGTTAGGAAACTAGATATGCCCTAGAACTCTCTTAAGAGTCTAATTATAGTTTTCAATTTCCGCCTGAAGCTTATGGATATAATAAAGTAACGGCCTCTAAGTTACATGTCTAAAGGCATGTACGATGAGAAAATCTATTTACTTTTAAAGACGACATTTATAAGTGTGTAATGTACTGGAAAAAATAAGTAATGTATTATTTACATTTAACTCAGCAAACACTGTTTATCTTGTATCATAACTCTTTCTTACCACCTCTATTCTTATTCCATTATATGTAGCAAGAAGAAGTACAGGACCGAGTAAAAACAAGAAAACAGGAGTTGTAATGAGTAATTCTCTACCCTTGAATTTTATAATGGGGTTAGATAATAATGTAAGTAAGAAATAAATTTTTATAGTTGTAATTTCTATTGTTTTGGCCTTAATTTAGTGTCATTTTTTCTTGGTCTATATTGTACATACATGTGTATATTACACATATATATATAACATGGAACACGGGAAATGGTGCTGATGAGAGGGCTGTCTTCATTCTTCCTATATAGTTGATATAAGACCGGCGTAGAAATTAACTATGAAAAATAAAATACCGTACCTAGACACTGAACCAAGTAAGCTAGTAGAGAATATGAAGGCGTAGAGTTAACAATCATTAAGGAACTCGGCAAAATGACTACCGTAACTTAGGGATAAGGAGGGCTCGGTTTCTCGATTAATACGAGTAAAAATGAAGAGGCACAAAATAGGGTTGTACGACTGTTTAATTAAAACACAGCACTCTGCAATAAGATTTACATCTAAGTATAGAGTGCGATCTCTGCCCGATGCCGGGTGGTAAACGCGCGTTACTAAAATACTAATTTTGGTTTGCAAGCAATCTCCGGTTAATGGCGGCCTTACACCTGAGGGTCCTAAGGTAGCGAAATTCCTTGGCCGCTAAATACGGTCCCGCATGAAAGACTTAACGATACAACAACTGTCTCAATGATTGACTCCGCGAAATTGTAATAACTGTGAAGATACAGTTTACCTCTAGATAGACGAGAAGACCCTATGCACCTTTACTGTTACTAGATATAAGATGTATAAAAATAGCAAGAATGGCTATAAAGTTCTCTTGCATTGTTTTCATATATTTATAGAAAATTGGCGCAATATAAGAAATGTTCATAAAGTGTGCATATCAAGAATTAATTCTTGATATTAAAGGTGATCATGTATTGTTCTCTGCACCACTTAATCTATTCTTTATTCCTTGATTAGTTAGGTACATGATTGTTTAGAAGACAGTTTATACGGGGCATAGACCCCATAAAGAGTAAATGGGAGTATCTGAAATGAATATATATATACTTGACACAATATTTGGTTTGTTTTCTTGTTACCTTGGTCTATTATAGAAAAGACAAAGTCCGATTTTAAAGAAAATAAGCTTTTTTTTCGCTATATTCTTTCCTTAAGGGGGTATGGCTTAAAATTATTATTGTAGTTAATTCGTTTGTAGTTTAATATATTTAAACATACTTATATATATTTTATCTAAATGTTCTTCTTCTGCACGTTTTTGCATGTTGTATATATATATATATGTACAATATGCATTGTTACTCATACTGATATCTATTCATATAGATATCAATGCTATATATCTAGGGAATATATTTATATATAGATATTTTAACATAAAAGTTTTTTATGTTAAATTGTATATTTGGTGTGAGCATAAAGCTTTCTAAAAATGAGGGGGAAAAAATTCTTCTTCGTTATAACAGTATAGTGCGCGTGCTTCGGTTTTTAATATAATTTATTTATTAACCTGGAACTAGGAGAAAAGAGAAATTTTAATTAAAATTTTTAGGGTAAGATGATAAGCTAGAGTTTGTACTAGCGGTATAAAGATTGTCCATTATTTTTTTGTGTCATTTAATCATTTAAATGTACCCTTGCATCTCTTTCAAGAGGGCAAAGGCAAATTATATATAAAGACATTTTTAATTATTCTTTTAATCTTTTGGTACTTCGTTCTTCTTATATTTACTTTGTTGCACGTATTCTTTTGTCCTGTTAACTTTGATCCGAAAGGACTTCAGTCAAAGGAAAAGAATGCGGACGCAAAAGCATGCGTAAGGAGACGAGACAAAGTTTAAGGTAATTGTTGCACATAACATACCTACAGCGTTCAACGGCTAAATCTTGCATTACTGTTTGATTCCCAACAAATCTTACAGTTGCGTAAGCAGGGCATAGGATCACAAGAACTCTATAAGGGAAGGTCTTGGATTATAGGAAAAGGTACGCTAGGGATGTTTGTCCCTCAATATTTTAATTACTCTCATTCTACTTTTGTTCTATTATGTTCTCCTCTTTCACCGTTCCAACTCAGTTTCGATTAGGGAGGAAGAGGGGGGGGGAAAGGAGTAGAAAGAGAAATGAAAATTATTGATAAAATAAAGGGTTAATTTCAAGAACTACTCTTATTAACAGTAGACTTGAAGCAAAGTTTATCTTAGCACATAATAAGAGATAAAATTGTTCAACGACTATAAGGTGAGATATGTGCTATTTAATAATCAATAATCCTACTTAACACCCTGCTTCATCTAATTAGTATAATTAATATTATGGTATAATTATTATGTATGGTGAAACACTAATGATAGAATATGAAACAGAATACAACTTATCAACAAGATCCTAAACCATCTTCTCTTGCTATGCTTTATGATAATAAAGTAAAAGGTGTAAAGATATTAAGTAAAGACTTTCAACCTATTAGACTTAAAAAAAAATATAATGGACCTTTTTCTAAAGAATGGAAAAATAACATATATTATTTTAACAAGAATATAATGAAGAGCCAGAATATAGTTAATAATCAAAATATCGATAGAATAATTAAAAGTTATTTTCATTTATCTTTCAAAGCTGTTAGATTACTTTGAATTAAACGTGTTTTCAGGAAACAAAAACCGTTTTTATTAAAGAATATAATGGTGAGTAAAGCAGATATTAAATATACTAATTCTAAAGTCATTATTAGATTATTCAGTTTTAATGTCAGAAGAAAATATGCCTTTTTTAAAAAGTATATCAAATTGTCTATACTTATTCGTAGACAAGTATATAAAAGATTGTACAACAAATTTATTTCACAATTGAGAAAGAAAATTTATTACGATCTTCTTCCAATGTTAGTATATAGAGAGCGATTTAAAACTTATAAAAGATTTAATAATCGGCAGGACTCTTTTGTTTTAGCCTGTCAGCCTCATAATCCATTTATTGATGGTAGTAAAGGAGATAAGCCCGGAGGTATAGTAATGTTAAAATATATGTTAGTAAATAATATTGCAAAAAATGTTAATCAATATATATTGAAACATTACGTACTTTCTAGAAGAATTCGCAACAAGTTTTTATATAGGCTAGAAAAAAGAGTTAGAACTTATGAATATTTATATATTTTAAACAAATATAAATTTGAAAGAACTAAATTGTTACCTTTGTTAACTAGATTGCTTAACAAACATATTAACAAAAAGATAGAATATAATATAATAAATCTTAAGTCTTTAGTATATAGTCCCGATATCTTTACTAATTTCATTAATTTGAAAATAAAGAAGCTAAATAAAGCCAGATTAGGATCTGCATCAACGTCCTCATATTTAAAACGAGTTTATGCAAAAGTGCTAAAACTTGAACGGGAAAAAGAGAACTTTCTTGCTATGAAGAATTTTGAAGATGATAAAAGATATATTTTTCATAAAAGATATATTAATTCTAATTTAATTTGTTTATTAAAAGAAAGAAATGTTAATAGCTTTTTTGAATATATATTCCCTTCTTTCTCTCTTTCTTATGTTAAGTTAGCTGGAATGCAAGAAAAAGAAAAGAACTTAAACTTTCCGAGACATCTTAAACGTAAATATAGATATATACCTAAAAAATTCCTCTTGGAAAAAATAAGATCCTTGTTCTCACATTTTCGTTCTAGCGCACTAGCTTCTAGCATATTGAGCATGAGTTTTAGTAAATACTTAGATAAAAAACCTGGATCTTCTCAAGCTTCGTCTCTAAGTTTGCTTAAGAAACAAGGAACGAAACCGGGGACAAGTTTGATAAGAACTGGAAATGAATCAAAAGTACACTTAGGCAGAATACCTAATAAATTAGTGGAAAGATTAACAGAGCTTCAAGGTAATTTTTTAGAATTAGTTTCCAAGATTCCTGTGCCTTTTTATAAACCTTCTAGAGATCTTATCAAAGAAGCGGGTGAATATAAGACTAAAAAAAGGAAATTGATTAGTTCTTTCAGAGTCGAACGAAAAAGATTAATTGGTTCTCTTGGTAATAATCGGAAGAAGTTAAATATGAAACTTGATAAGCTTGTAAATTATTTTAATAAAGATTTATCAAAGATAAATGCTAAAGGAATTCTAATCGAGAGTAATAAACGATATTATAAAATTCTGCGCAAATCTAAATGCAGGAACGATTTAATATCTCTTAAGTCTAAGTATGAAAATCGAATATTATGATTCGAACGGTTATTTAAAAGGGTAGACAAAGTAACTAGCTTATTAAATAAGGAAAAGGTTTTTGATAAAATTAAATATAAGCGGATAATCGGTATGAAAATAGATGTTAACGGAAGGTTAAGTAAACGTTATAGAGCTGATAGATCCCGTAGATATAAATTATCCGAGGGATCAATTATTGATATATATGCTAGGCATAAATTTAATGCAAATTATATTAAATATAGAGGTTTTAGGTTCTCTAATATTCTTTATTCGACGTCTGTAGGTAAAGTTCGTATAGGATCTTATGGTATTAAAGGTTGAATTAGTTGTTGATAAATTCATTAATTAGATGTTGAGTGACATAGTCTGAACCGTTTTGTAATAAATGGTAACATATAGAACAGGCTGATTTATGCAAGAGAGTCCACATTGGCTGCATAGTTTGGCACCTCGATGTCGGCTTAACTCATCCTCACAGGTTGTAGTTGTTGTGTAGGGTACGACTGTTCGTCGATTAAAGAGTTACACGAGCTGGGTTAAATACGTCGTAAGACAGTATGGTTTCTATCTTCTAGAGGGAGGTTAGAATACAATAAGGATTAGTTTTTATACGAGAGGAATTATAGGCCCGGTTCTGGTACGAATGCATTCTACCTTGTTATAACTTTATTGGGTGCAATATCCCTAATGAACTTTGAGCAAGAGAGTGCTGGAAGATTGGTCCCACGTAGAATAGGTATTGTCAACCTATGGTATACCTGTTGTTTGTATGCCCGATATTAATTTAATATAAGTAAGTTTAATTTAACCATTGTTTTAAATTTAAATACTTTGACTTAAGGTCAGGAGTCTTCCTATTTTATTACTTTATTTGATATCAAATCAGAGGAATGGTATAATAAGGAATGGAATTTAAATAATGTTCCTAAATTAATTTATAAGGGATTTTACAATCACTTAAGTAAATTTATAGTATGAGCAACGCAGGGAAGCTAAGTTGATAGAAATAAGAGCTGAAAGCATCTAGGCTACGAAGTTCACCTTAAAGTATTTCTAAAATTTACGTAAAATAATATTACGGATGTTCTTATCTACCTTTATATTGTTTTGAAAGTATTATTCGGCTTTCACGACATCAATTTTCTTGTAAAATTGAAAGGTGTTTGTTATATTATTAAGTACACTTCTACCCTTTTTATTCCGCTACCAGAACATTTTGCTCTTATCCTCAATTCAACTTCGACCCTAATTGATATTGTAAGATGTCCAATAGTTTTGTAGATGATGCTTGCAGAGTGGAGGAAAGGTTATAGTAAATCGGAACAAGAGTGGTAAGAGAAGAAAGATAATGTAGTATAAGGTAAGGGCTTATAGGCTATACTTGAATAGGATATTAGTACTAAGTTTATTAAAAATAATTACAACTTGTAATTTTGAGGTATTATTGTTTAAGCCCGGTTAGCATAGGAGTAATGCGATTGTTTTGTAAACAATTGACACAGGTGCGATTCTTGTACTGGGCTAGGACTAGTAGTTAAAAGGTATAACATAACTTTTTCAAGGTTATAGGTATGGGTTCGAATCCCATTTAGTCTGTAATTTGGTCCATAGGGCAAAAGCAAGCGGGTTAGTGTAATAGTAACATGGGTGTCTCATGATCACTCGTTGTAGGTGCGAATCCTACATCTGCATAGGGCTATATTTTAATTGGTAAAAATTACTATTCATGATGGTTACAATAGGTGTTCGAGTCACCTTAGCCCTAAATTCGAATGCTGGAATTGGTAGACAGGGTGTTCTTAAACAACACTAATAAATGTACGTTCAAATCGTTCTTCGAATAAATCTAAAGGAAAAGTTTCTATTGGTAAGGTGAAGTATTTGCTAAATACTGTGTTATTGGCACTTGGGTGTTCGAATCACCTCTTTTCCGTTTCCTGTTCTCCTGTCCTTCTGTATCCCTATACATGTCCTTTTTGTGCCTCGCACCATTTCTTATTAATAGGAAATGATAAAGGATAAGACGCGGGATGGACAGAAGTAAGGAAAGAAAAGGAAAAGTAGATTAGGACAAAAAATGATGAAAGGTTAAAGTAGTAGAGTAAATAAAGAGTATAGTTTAATGGGTAAAATACGAAGCTTCAACCTTTAAGTTCTTGGTTCGATTCTAAGTACTCTTGAAGGGGGTTTATTTAAACGGGAATAATGTAGACATTGCATATCTAAGTACCAGGTTCGAGGCCTGGCACCTCCAAAGGGCAATATTTAATGAGTAGTATAATATACGGAGCAGAGGTAACGAAAGGAATAAGGTACCAGCTAAACTTTATTCAGAGAAAAAGGGCAGGATAATTAAAAATATATTGCTGTAAAATGGTACTGAATCTAAAACATCAAGTGTGAGCAATATCTTGTGTTAATATTATAACCATAGTTTTATGTAATAAGGATAAGACATGAAATGATAAGCTATAATATTGGGAGGATAAAAACCTCAGAAATGGTTTATTGTTGTTATCAAAAAAGAACTGAAATAAGTATACATTTCATGGTTACTTAAGTGCTTTGTCTTTTCTCTCTTATTCCTCCAGTCAACAAATTACGAGGGATGATTTATTGGTTATGTAGGGCAGCCCTGTTAGGAAAAGGCTTAGTCTTGTCCATATAGTCTTGGCGAGTCAGCATCATAAACGATAAAGGGAATAAGGTTGCTAGATAGGGATCATAATAAACAAAGGTTATTTCTATAAATCAGGATTTGTATCTGGTTGTGATATAGCTCGATAAGCTCAATTGGTTGAGCATGACATTGAAGCTGTCGGGGTTATAAGTTCAAATCTTATATTGGGCATCATGGAGGTGCTGAAAAAGGTAAACAGGTTTCATTTAGGATGAAGAAGCTGCAAGTTCGAATCTTGCTCTCTATATTGTGTTATTTAGAAAGTAACACAAGAACTGTCTATGCTGTAGGCTAATGGTAAGTCATGAATTTTTGAAGTTTATCAATAAGTGTTCGAGTCACTTCAGCATAAGGTGAGTATAATTCAATTGGTAGAATTATTGTTTGTGATACAAAGTGTTCTCTGTTCAAATCAGGGTGCTTACCTGCATACTTTTCTATAAGTTCCTTTGTTTAATATTTGTTTCATTTATACTTAATGAGGGAATACGTGCACAGACACAGGACGGTAGAAGAGGGGATGGAGTGGGAAGTAATAGACGACGAAAGACAGTTGTAGTTGTCTTGCCAAAATAGTTTAACAGGTAAAACTTTAACTTCATACGTTTAAATTGAAAATTCGAATTTTTCTTTTGGCTTGGAGACACATAGGGACAAGGACAGGGAGAAATAAAAAGAGAGGTCGTAAAACCAATAATACAAGTATATTAATGAAGAGGAAAACTATGAATCATAAAACTAGAGAAAGAGATCAAAGTAATTACCTTGCCGTGCTAAAGTATTCTTTTATCCTTTTAGTGTTGACAGTCTCACTTAAGATTTTTTGAGGAGTGCCAATATTATCTGTAGTTTTTAACCTAATTACAAATATAGGAGGTAGCGTAGGAGATTTATTTGTATTTCATTATCTTTATTATGATTTTGATTACGGTTTTTATTATGAGGAACCTAATTACGACGGATCTAATTATGAAGGATCCAAGGATTGTTATATGATGGGGGAAGGTGGAGGCAATAATGGGAATAATCTCGGAGATTGAACTACAGAAGAATTGCAAGAAACCAGGGGTCAAGTATTAAGAGAATTAAAGACTAATCCTAATCTTAGTTCCGAAGATAAAAGGAACTTAGAAGATCTATATGAAACAATGGATAAAGAAATATACGATAGAGCAATGGCAGAAAGCCGTGCAGCTGCAGAGGAAAAATATAGACTTGGTACTATAATTGAAGAAAGTGAAGGAGAAGGTAGTACGAAAGAAGAGTCGTCCAAGAGAGGAACTAAGCGTTCATTAGGATCTACATTTCAAGATGATTTCGTAGAAAAGAAGGAAGATTTGTACGACGATGACGAAGATAAGAAATCTAAGAAACCTAGGAACAAGTAATTAGGTCCTTCGTTATCTGATAAACATTTCGTATTTACTAGGAACATAGTGAAGAAAAAGGTTAAATTTTAGGATTATATCTTATGTTCTATTTTTATAGTATAACCACTATATGCTTAAAAATAAATCTTTCTTTAGCACGGCAAGGTAAGCAGTGGTCCTAACTTATCTAGTTACGTATATTATTACTAATGCCGTCAACACAGGACGTGATATGTCTATACTTTATAATAAACTAACAATTTTATCTTTAATATTATCTATATTAGAGACATTTGTTATGATATTTATCATAAATGACGACATAGGCCTCCACGGAGGTCATATTTCCATAACAAATATTGCGCAAATATTTTATATATTTATATATATTATCTGTATTTTGATATTGCAATTAACAAGTTTTTATAATAAAGAACACTTAAAAATCACAGAATATTCTTTAATTATATTGTTTGCAATAACAGGAGCTATATTCTTAATTTCAACTAGTGACTTTGTATCTATTTTTCTTTCAATAGAACTACAAAGTTACGGATTATATCTATTGAGCAGTATTTACAAGGATTCGGAATCTTCAACAGTAGGGAGTATCCTTTATTTCCTTATAGGAAGCTTGAGTTCGTGTCTCCTTCTGTTGGGGATCTCGCTATGTTATCGAAACGGAGGTGCTACAAGTTTAGAGAATCTATATATTATAACTAGTTTAACGGATATAATCGGTGAATGATACAATTCTCTTTCAGTTAACATTTCCTTACTAATTTTCTCTATTGGATTGTTATTTAAATTAAGTGCTGCTCCTTTTCATTTTTGGTCACCTGATGTTTATGATTCAATACCTACTATTGTGACTACTTTTGTTGCAATATTGCCAAAAATATCTCTTTTTTTATTACTATTAAGTTTGATTTATTATCTAAACTATCACTTTGTAAATTCGGAAATGAATTGAATATTTACCTTATTACTAAGTTCTTTCTTATCTTTAATCATTGGAACAATTGTAGGGTTGACTCAATTTAGAATTAAAAGGTTATTTGCTTATAGTACAATATCCCATGTCGGTTTTTTATTACTAAGCTTAAGTATATTAAGTGCGGAATCTTTACAAGGGTTTTTATTCTATTTGACACAATATTCTATTAGTAATTTAAATGCTTTTCTTATATTATTAGCCATAGGGTTTTATTATGCGCCTAATATTGAATCTATTATAAAAGATAAGATTAATTCGCCTATACAGTTAATAAGTCAGTTAAAAGGATATTTCTTTATAAATCCTCATTTGTCTTTGAGTCTAGCTTTTACCATCTTTTCTTTTGCGGGTATTCCTCCTCTTATTGGATTCTTCGGGAAACAAATTGTATTAAACGCTGCCTTAAGTAAGGGATTTATATTCTTGTCTTTTATCATTATTAGTACTAGTGTCATAGGTGCCGTCTATTACCTAAGTATTGTTGAATATATGTTCTTCTATTACCATAAACTTATCTATAGTATTGTTCCTAATGTTATAAGTTTCAGTATTGCTGTCATTAGCTTGATTATTTTATTATTCGTATTAAGTAATCAAGAATGAATGAGAATGAGTACTATATTGGTACACTCTATCCTTTAAAATGAATAGTCTTTCAGTGCTCTTCTTTTTTTTATTGTTCCTTATTATTATATTTATTCTTGTAAATTTTTTGTTTGCCCCCCAAAACCCTTATATAGAAAAATATAGCATTTTCGAATGTGGATTTCATAGTTTTTTAGGTCAAAACAGAAGTCAATTTGGAATAAGATTTTTTATATTTGGTCTATTGTATTTATTATTAGATCTTGAAATAGTTCTCATCTATCCTTATGGCACTAGTCAGTACGAAAATGAAAAATACGGTCTATTCATTTTGGTTTTATTTATTATTATTATTAGTATCGGATTCATATTCGAACTTGGAAAGAATGCTTTAAGTATAGATAGTAAACAAACTTCTGTTTAGTTATAGTTAGACAAATTATATTGTTAATAAATATTCATGTATATTCCTTATTTTTTAGGTTACCCATCTATCTTAACATGTTTCCCCTCCCCTTATTTTGGTCTTACTCCGTCATGTTTGGAGTATAGCTGGAGTAAGGTGTAGTGTGAGTCATGACAAAGGTGATTAATACTTTTTTGCTTCAATTGTTATCTCTTGAGGAAAGAAAAAATTAGGCAGATATGAATAACTCGTTTCATGATGCTTTTGTTACACTACGCATCATGAAAGGTTATTGAAAATCAACTTGTAAATTATTGAGAATTTAATATATTTTTGTATACTTATTTGAGTAATGATTGTTAGAATTTTCAAAAATATTAGGAACTGGTATAGCTACTACAGGATTAATAGGAGCTGGGATAGGAATTGGTATTGTATTTGGAGCACTTATACTAGGTGTGGCCAGAAATCCTTCTTTGAGACCTCAGCTTTTTACATATTCTATCTTGGGGTTTGCTTTGTCGGAGGCTACTGGTTTATTTGCAATCATGATGGGTTTTTTGTTGCTATATGTGGCCTAGATGGAGCAATGGATTATGCAAATTTACTGTTATTAACAATAACAGTAATGTGCTCAGCTATCGTTGTTTACTTTTTTGCTATAAATATATCTTATGTTTACATTTCAGTCAAAAGATCTATGTCTTATATTTGTATACTGGTTAGAGATATATTTATTAAAATCCCTCCATCTATGGTACAACGATTGTTTGTATTTGTATCTGTTACATTTTTATTTACCTCACTTATTATATTAATATGTGCATTTTCTGTTTACATTTCGCCGGAACTAAAATTAAGTGAAAATTGTAAGATAGTGATTCATTATATTCTTTCGCTTTTAAGCTTAGTAATATTTATACCCCTTTCTGGGTATATTTACTATAAGAATTGATATAAAATACCAATTCCTTATAATAATAAAAACAGAAATCGCTTTGCTATGTTCTCAGCAATAGTAGTAGCGATAATAATAATAGCTACTTTAAGAGGCTGAGTTGTATTGAAAATATATCAACATTCAAATTGTATAGTCGAACTTCCAACCCTAGAATCAAGCATGTCATATCTTCAAGTTATGCTGTCAATAGAAATATTATTAAGTTTCTTTATATTTTCTGGCATTAGGTTCGTAGAAAACAGGATAAATGCTGTGATACATTTTTGAAGAGAAAATTTCAAAAAAGGAGTATTTAAGGTCATTGCAACTTGAATGATATGTCTATTATTTGTTACTTGCATATTATTTTCTTATAACCTATTTTTAGGTACTGTTATATTGATATGTCCTGCTGAATATAAAAACAGCATTGAATTTCTTTCCACATTAGTAAACATAGGTATCTTTGCACCTATTTTCTCTTTAAGGCCGTTGTTTAGTTGGTTATGTAGTTTTAAGTTACCAAATTTCTCATTTAAATTTCCCGATTTATCCGAATTTAAATTTGCACTATTATCAAAGTATTTATCCTTATCTGAATTTAGATTTGAACTATTATCGGAGTATTTAAGCTCGTTTGAATTTAAATTCAAATCATTATCAGATTATTTATCATCATTTGACTTTATATGAGAATATAAACCGTTTGGTTCTTATTTGGAATTATTTGGATCTGAACCTCACCTTGATCATATGGGAGTAAGTTGTGAGGATAATAGTACATCTTTTAAGTCTCCAATTTCTGCCTTTTTTATGATGGGTGGGAATGGATCTAGTGGTGGAAAGGATAATCCGGGTGGAAAATTCCCTTTTGCTAAAGCTTCGTCTTTATCTTCTGGAAAAGAGTCAAGTACTCAACGATCCATACGTATTAAAATAAGACTAGATATGCAATTGGGAACAGGGGTTCGGCCTGGCCAAGAATTGCTATTCTCATTTTCAAAATGATTGAACAATTATAAAGCTATATTTCTTTCAGGTAAAACTTGTACACTTCAACATACATTGGCACAAAATACATCAAGTCGTTTATCTATATGATCACCAGAACCACCTAGATCATCACGGCTATTCTCAAGAGAAGAGTTAGTACGACTAACATCAAGAGAAAGACAATCATTATCAAGACAACCAAACAATTCAGGGTCAAGACAATTAGCTTCCTCCACAGAACGGCTAAGACCAGTACAAATCCCGCAAGGACCAGAACAATCTCCCGAGTTAATAGAACCTCAATCAAGACCTTCTGAACCAGGACAACAAAGTAATCCAGAACCAAATAGAGAACGGGACTATACAAGAACATATAATGCTCTACCTTTACAAACAATACCAGGAGCGGGAGAACGACAAGGAATGCGACGACCAGAGATAGAACGAGTAATACATCCTTTGTTAGGGCATACACTTAGATCGGGATTTGGAAGAGACGAGGTATGAGTATTTGCTCTAAATAGAAGATATAACTTTAACGATCCGAGAAGGGCAACATCAACAGAGCCAAGTTTCTCTTTAGAGAGACAAGGAACAGAAGAACAAAGAGGGATTTTGCATCTTGCGCCAACTGCTTTCACCAGAGCTCGTCCTAATTTAGTTACCGATTGACAAGCTGTAGCCACTTTAAATCCTTTAAGAAATATCTACTTGAACTTTCCTTATGGCACAAATACGTCGGGAGTAAGTGCGAGTTATTTATCTACTATGTTACTTATAGACAATCAAACTCAATTACGAGAAATTCCTGAATTTCAAGGATGAATTCGATCCTTTGGGCCTATGCCTCCCAGGCGCGCAGCTGGTGGTATAGATTATGAAACCATGTGGTCTGTTTTTAATTGCTATGCGACTTTTATACACCTTAGTGAGAATTGGATATGATCAGAATCACAAACCTTAGATCAACCAGGTAGATTTAACGACTTAAGGCTATTAATAAGAATTCCCACAACAATAAATGGAACTGTTTATAATGATTTCCCTGCTTGAGTAGTGTTTGATGCTCTAAGCGGTCAAATTAATATGCGTGAGACACGCTCGCTTACTTATACAAGAGATATTGTTATTCAGTTTGTGAACCAAATGGTTATAGAAAGGGGTGGTTATCATTCTGATATATATAATATGCTCATAAGGGGTATGGAAGAGGACACAGGAAATCCACAATTACAAGATGAGTGACGAACATTTACTAATCGGCTAGTAAGAACTGATAGACTTGATTATTGAGCTGGTATAGCAGAATCATTTGATAGAATAAGATTGAATTGATATGCTATTAATCAATGAATGGAGCAACCGGGTCCTAAACCTTGGCCTATATTACCAGGTCCCCGCTAAAGTAATGTATTGACATAATAAGCTTATCATGTAAGCATTTAACATATAAACATAGATAATGATAAAAATTAGAATGGATGCCCCCAGAGCATGAGGTGTATATTTCCAAGATAGTGCAACACCACAAATGGAAGGTATAACAGAATTGCATGATTTCACTATGTACTTTTTAGCAATAGTTTTATTTTGCGTAGGATGAATTCTATTTTCTATTATGACAAATTATAGGAACGCCGCGTTTTCTCATAAATACCTAAGTCACGGTACAATCGTAGAGTTAATATGGACTATTACCCCAACCATCATATTACTATTGGTAGCTTTTTATTCTTTCAGATTACTATATTTAATAGATTATGATTACGATCCTGCTATTACCGTCGGTGTAGAGGCTCATCAATGATATTGAAGTTATGAGTATCCAGATTTTGTAAATAACAAAGGAGAACGTCTGCAATTTGATTCATACATAATACCAGATTCCGATTTAGAGTTTGGTACATTGAGAATGTTAGAGGTAGATAATAGAGTAGTTGTACCCGAATTAACACACATTAGATTCGGTTTAACTTCTGGGGATGTTATACATTCTTTTGCTTGTCCTTCCTTAGGTATAAAATGTGATTCCTACTCAGGAAGATTAAACCAAGTTGTTATCTATATTACAAGAGAAGGAGTTTATTATGGTCAATGTTCAGAAATTTGTGGAATACTTCATAGTTCTATGCCAATTGTTATAGAATGTGTGTCAATAGAGGAATTTATGAATTGGGTATCTAATAAGTAGCTAAATATAGAAATTTACTAAATGAAACAATTAGGAATGAACAGTTTTAGAGAAGAGGTATTTTTAAAAACCACGTTTTATATGATCACTAAAAAAGAATTTGTTAATAATTTTTATGGTAATCTTTTGGTTATGTTGTGTTATTGTTTAGTATATTTCCTTAATTAACTCCTGATACCTAATATTAAGATTTTCGTACGTAAGGTGTTAGTTCAATGGCAGAATCAGTAGCTTCGGATTACCAGATAAAGGTTCGACTCCTTTACACCTTATAGCAGTTAAGTTCAATACTGCAATATTTCATTATTTTCTTTATCTAGCCTTCTACTATTCTCTCTCATTTTTAACTAAGTATATACTATATATATATTGCAACATAGCGAAACAAGAACTAACATATTTTTAAAAGAACGGCAAGGTCGGATAACATAACATAGGACAAAATAAGCCAAGGACAAGATTTTTTAATTTAACAAAGTAAAGGTTCATAGATTCAGTTTCATGTCTTGTCTAATTAAAATAATACTAGTAAAATTTTTTGGTAGGGGGGGGGAGGGGAAGTGAAGTACTTATTATTTTTTCCTTTTTCTCTAGTTCCAATTTCTGGTTTTGTACCCTTATAAAGCCAGAACCTAGAGAAAAAAGGTCAAGATATTAGAATTATATTTATTATGTTTTACTTTTATAAACCTTTAGTCCTGCCCTTTACCTTTACTTCTCTTTTATTTAATATCATGATATATTGAATAAGAAAGTCATATGATGACCAACATCGTCGGTAATGTTTACGGAACGAAGTAAGGTTAAGCTTCCTTGCAATCTGTAGATTGTAAGGAGCAAAGTATCGGAACAAGAGCAAGTAAAAGATAGAGTAAAACTATATGTATATGTATTAAGTATAATTAAATGAACTCACATTCTTTTAATGTGTTGTAATCTAAGTAAATAAATAAATATGAATATTAATATAATCTCGATTCTTGAAGTAATCGGACTATGTATGCCAGTATTATTAATAGTAGCGTTTGTAACAGTTGCGGAGAGAAAAACAATGGCTAGTATGCAAAGAAGATTGGGGCCCAATCTTGTAGGCTACTATGGACTGTTGCAAGCTTTTGCGGATGCTTTAAAGTTAATTATAAAGGAATGTATTTTTCCATCATTATCTAATTCTAGTATATTCTTTATTGGGCCTGTACTTACTTTGTATTTCTCACTTTGTATGTACGGAGCCCTGATTTTTGGTTCTTTTGAGGTATTAGTAGATTTGAAATTAAATATATTGTACTTTTTAGCTATTTCATCCTTGGGTACTTATGGTATATTGATCGCGGGATGAGCTGCAAATTCCAAATTTTCTTTTCTAGGTTCTATCAGAAGTACAGCACAATTAATTAGTTATGAATTAGTAATAAGTACAATAGTGTTATTGGTCGTCATAAGTACAGGTAATATTAATGTAAATGATATTATACAATATCAGAAACCGATATGATTAATATTCCCTTTATTCCCTTTAGCACTAATGTTTTTCATTGCGATTGTAGCAGAAACAAACAGGGCTCCTTTTGATTTAGCGGAAGCTGAATCAGAAATAGTTAGCGGGTTTATGACAGAACATTCCTCTGTTGTATTTGTATTCTTCTTTTTGGCAGAATATTCCAATATTGTAGTGATGTCTTTATTTTTTGTAATATTATTTCTAGGAGGCTATTTATTACCTTTTAACATAGATATAATACAATTAATACATTGATATTTGGAATTTAACTTGAAATATAATATATTTTATTATAATTTTGATTTATTTCAATATTCTTTTCCTTGAGACTTGGAGGAAATAGCTCGTGTATATTCAGAGCCTATTATATTAAATCTAAAGACTAATATATTTATCCACCCCTTGATAATAGGTATTAAGACGTCTATTTTGATATACATATTTATATGAATAAGAGCATCTTTTCCTAGAATACGGTTTGATCAATTAATGTCTTTTTGCTGAGTAGTTTTATTACCTATTTTATTTGGATATATCCTTTTATTGCTATGCCTATTACATGTCCTGTTATAGTATTCTCTTATTCTTTCCTGCCTTACCTCTCCACTTTGGTTCTTGACTTTACTTGACATCATATAGAGTCAATGGACTACACGTATGTACGTAACATAAAGGAACAAAAGCCGTTTAATTATAATTTCTTCGAATTTTATAATAATTAATTAGTTCCACTGAATCTTTTATTGCTCGAACTTATTCTAATTTTCATAACCATAAAAACAGATTGCTGACACGGAAAGAGGCAGTGAATCTAGTTCTTAATTTGATCTACTTTGTTGTCAACGGTACATTTGCAATCTGTTGTTGATAGGCCTTTAGGGTAAAACAGAACAACAGATATAAGATCAAGAGCTTAGAACCCTTTCCGTTTCAGAGCTATAATGATATATGGTTGTATCGCTAGATTGCAGATCTAGTAAAAATTAGGGTTCGAATCCCTTATAGCTCTTATTATTATATCAGTTGAGTAAATAAAGCTATATTTAAATTTGCTATCTTATCTAAATAATTTTTAGTAACAATGAAAGGATTGTATTAGAAAGCTAGGACGACTTTAGAAATAGCATATTAACAGATGTTAGTTATGTTATGTCAAATAATTAAGATGTGAACAATAAAGTTAATAAGATTCTAAAAAGGAAATAGACAACATAATCGGGCTGTAAGCTACAGGTCATAGACTATAAACTAAATGCGACCAATTAAGCGCGAACTAAAAGAAAAGTGAAAGAAATCTTAAACTAACAATGCCTCAATTAAATCCTTTTTATTTTAAAAATGAAGTAATATTTACATTTATAACTTTGTTTATTATACTATATCTAATATCTCGATTCTTTTTACCATTATTATTGCGATCAATTATAATACGAACTTATTTAACGGCATAGAGGAATAATAAATATTATTCCTTACTCCTTTTATCCGCTTATACCTCTATATTATCCCGCGGCTTTACTATCTTCTTGGCTTTACTATATTCCTGTCTTTTTTCCTCTTTTCTAATTTTACTTTAGCCCTATCTTACATTGTAATATATCAAATAACTTTACGAATTTCATCATAATACTAGAGCAAAAGGTTAGATAGAGCAAGGAAAGGGATCTTATATTTATAAAAGTGGAAATATGGACAATGATTATAACCTTAGTACTTTTTTTTATAGGGATCCTTGGATTCATTTTTAATAGAAAAAATATGATATTAATGCTAATTTCAATAGAGATAATGTTATTATCGATAGTAATTTTAATATTAATGACATCAATAATTATTGATGATATCATTGGTCAATTGTGTGGAATATATGTCATTACAATTGCCGGAGCGGAATCAGCAATAGGGCTGGCGATTCTAGTAGCATTTTATAGATTAAAAGGTTCTTTTATTTTTGGTTATTTATATCACTGATATAACACGTATAATGGTTTCAGTAAATTATGAATAGCCTAAAAGTAAGGCATAAGGGAATTAGATCTAAAAAGGTGAAGTGAACCTTCATCTAGTCACTTATATAATTGTAAAGGCGAAATCCTCAAATTGCGGGAAACTCTTAAAGACAAATCTACCAAATTAATGCAGTAATGTACTAAATGGAACAGGTAATGACTCGTTGTAAGGTAAAAAGGATTTGTATGAAGAAATGAAATAGACAATCTGCAACCAAGTGCCAATTACCATAAAGGTCAGATACTTGTAACTAAACATTAATAACTCGTAATAAGCTAAAACTTCTTATTTGGTTCATTTATATTTGTCCTGCATTGTATAGCAAAGCAGACCTATATTAATAGTCATGACTATAGGACTTAATTGGTAAAAGGTTCATCGACTAAATGGGGATTGGTAAATAACCTTTGTTTTAGTTCTCATGTTATTATTTTCTTCCTTAAATATTGTATAAAAGAGCTTTACTCCTTTTATCATTTTTGGTTCAAATATGACAATGTTTTGCTATCCTTTCTTAAAGCAAATAAATTGATCAGTTACCAATATGATAGAATAGGCATAGCGATAGCAATAAGATAAGCATAGTAGTAATAATAAAACGGTAATAATGAAAGTAATGAGACAAAAGTATAAATAAAGGTTTATTTGCTTAAGATATAGTCAGGCAAGATTAAAAATCTTGGAAATACTCTAACCTTCCTAAGGAATTTTCTAAGGAGAAAGAGGAAAACGAAGAGGAAATATATCTATAATTGATTACTAATGTATTTGACAATAATAATATTACCTTTAATAGGATCAATAGTATCTGGTTTTTTTGGTAGAAAAATCGGGACATCGGGAAGCCATGTTTTGAATTCGAGTTTAGTTGTATTTAGTGCAGTACTAGCAGCTTTTAGTTTCATTTTAGGTTTGGCTTATTCCAATCCGGTAAAAATAAGTTTGTTCAACTGATTAAATTGCGAATCGGTTAATATAATGTGAAATTTCCAATTTGATAATTTAACACTTTCTATGCTTATACCTATATTAATAATCAGTTCACTTGTTCATATATATTCTATAAGTTATATGAATACAGATCCTCATAATCCTAGATTCTTCAGTTATTTAAGTTTATTTACTTTCATGATGATAATACTAGTTACAGCTAGTAATTATTTACTAATGTTCGTAGGGTGAGAAGGAGTTGGAGTATGTTCATACTTGTTGGTCAATTTTTGGTATACCAGAATAGCCGCCAATCTAAGTTCTATATCAGCATTTTTGACTAATAGAGTGGGTGATTGTTTTTTAACAATTGGTATGTTCATTATTTTATTGACTTTAGGAGATTTGGATTATGCAATTGTATTTTCACTGGCCCCTTATATTAACACGAACATAATTACTATCATAGGAATATGCTTAATAATAGGAGCTATGGCTAAGAGTGCACAAATAGGTTTACATGTTTGACTTCCTATGGCTATGGAAGGTCCTACCCCTGTATCCGCACTTATACACGCAGCTACTATGGTAACTGCGGGCGTATATATTTTGGTTCGTTCTTCTCCTTTATTAGAATTTAGTTCTATCTTGCCCGTATTAATATTATGGTTAGGAGGAATAACTGCAATAGTTAGCAGTCTAATAGGGCTTTTTCAACAAGACATAAAGAAAGTTATAGCTTATTCTACCATGAGTCAATTGGCTCGAGAATATCAATTATATTCGGACATCAAACTATATGCGAAAAAATTATCAAATATATCGTAACCTCATAATTCCTTACCTTTTTTTGTTTCTTTATATTCACTTAAAATTAGCTATAAGATGCTTCCTTGTCTTTTTATTTGAGATCAAATAAAGTTAAAGAACTACATAAAGCAAGGAAAAATCACTGATGGACTAGAAACATAGTGTGATAAAACGAGAATAGTATAGAAATGAACTTAAAAGGGTAAATATAATATAAAAGAGTTAGTCATATTCATAGTCAATTCGCAGATAACCAAAACTTAAAGAAATATTGTTTCTAGACAATTCTAAAGATAAAAAATTATTACTAGACTAGACATGATCTTTGAAATAAGTTAGTAGGAATCTCAGAGACCACACGTTTGATATTTATTTTTTTGGCTTTTTCCTTTTATATTTCTAAGAAAGTAAAATTACTTATCGTTTATTTTATCTGGTTTTATAATAACCCCTTGTGGAAAGATTAATGATAAGTTTTCAAAGGATAGACAACTGCAAATAGTTTATTATTAAATAACTTATTAAGTTTAATGCAATAGAGATTGAATCGATTTAATATAAGATAAAAAGAATCCTACCTTTCTTATTTAAGGAGATTTCATAAGAGAACAATTCTAATCAGTTAATACTTATAATGCACGTATAAAACCTATAAAGAGAAGTTATAAATAAATAAAGAAATGGTCCTGTTATTATAAAAAAGGGGTTCTTATTAATCTTTGTTCCTTTTAATGCCCAGCTCTGTTTAGATATTCTTGTCTCATTCTATAAGTACTGCCCACCAGGCCAATAAGATCGGTTAATTGAACAAAACCTAGTCGTTCTAGGTTTCTGGAAAGGATCTACAGATCGGCGGACTAGGGGAAACGGGGGGGGGGCAAGTATTAAGTCAAGATAATTTTCTAATAAATCCTTTAATTTGATGTCAAATAAAGTCAAAAGACCTTATATATATACATTAAATCGGAGCAAGACAGGGAGCAAGACAGAAAATAAGATATTAAGTACAAATATCCAGACATTTTATAAAAGTTTCTTGTTTATTTTACAGACTTGTTTATTTATACCTATTGAGGAAAAAATAGGGTGGAGTGATTTGAATAAGGAAGAAACTTTTATAATTTTAGAGTATTTGTTACATAATAATAAGCAATTAGGTATGATGGTTATAGCTATCGGACTATCTTGTCATTATTTGGCTTTATATCATTTAATGAACCATGCTTTTTATAAAGGTTTATTATTCTTAGGTGCGGGTTCTATAATTCATGCTATGTCAGATAATCAAGATCTAAGAAAATACGGAGGACTGGTTTTATTTTTGCCAGTCGTATATTCTGTAATATTAATAGCGAGCTTTAGTTTGATAGCCATTCCTTTCTTAAGCGGATATTATAGTAAGGATTTAATAATTGAATCCTTATATTCCCAACATACTTTTGTAGGCACATCGGTTTATATTATATCTATACTAGGAGCCATTTTAACTACATTATACTCTGCAAAAATTATATACTTGACCTTTATATCTAGACCAAATGGAGTATATAATAATTATAAGAAAGTACATGAAGGGAATATTTTTATGAATGTACCTTTAATTATATTAGCAACATTTTCTATATTCTTTGGCTATGTTACCAAGGACATTTACATAGGCTTAGGATCAGGGGTGTTCTCAGATAATAGTATTTTTATACATCCTTTACATGAAATTCTTATAGATACCGAATTTTCTTTATTACCATTTACTTTATCTTCTGACCTTCATAGCATAGGAGGGGAAACAAGCGGGGCTTCATATTTTCTTTTAGCTCAGGACGAAAAAGATAAAGTGAGTTTATTGAAATTCGTTCCCTTCATACTTACCTTGGTATCCTTAATACTATATGTGATAATTAGTGAATATTTTAACTATGAATTTGTTAATATCAAGATTAACAAGTTTATTTATTATATATATGGGCTATTTAATCAACGGTTTTTCTTTGAATTTATATATAATGATTATGTAGTAAATACAATTTTAAAATTAGGAGGTCATACAACTAAGGTTTTAGATAAAGGAAGTATTGAATTATTAGGTCCTGTAGGTATAGAAAAAATACTTTTCTCGATTAGTAAACGAATAACTAGTTTGAGCAAGGGTATAGTAACTGATTATGCTTTATATTTAATTATATGTGGAGTATTATATATTCTAATACACAGTGTCTTTATTTATTTTCTACAATTGTTTTTTGTCATTATGTATATTTGTCTTATGATTTTTCAACAAAAAAAGCCCGAATAGTTCAATGGTAGAACATTTTACTTCTAATATTAGAATTCTAGTTCGAATCTGGATTCGGGTGTGTAGACATAGATTATGATATATATCATATTGTAAATATTAGTATTATTTACGAAATTTAATATTGGTTTAGTACACTTGCTTTTTTAGTACTTTTTACCTCTAATCCTATTCATTAATCTCGTATTGATTTTCTTACTTTTGTTCTAGTATCGTTATTTAAACTCAATTTAACTTTTGCTCCTGTACGTTATACGTAACAGAACGAGAAAGGATGAATAACAGGAGGAGGACTTGAGCTCAATATTTAATGTTACCACAAATTAGATAAAAATCAAGATTAATCGGAATAGTTCTCTTTTTGCATTTTAACAAAAATTACAATAAGAAGAGTGAATTTATTATAAAAGTAATTGATATAGTATAAAATACAATTTTTTGCCTTGTACTAATTTTTGTCCCTGTTTATATTCAAGAAGTTATTACTATTTAAGATTCTCTGTTTTCTTATTACAAGATCTTTACTCTAATGTTCCTGTGGAAGGTTAGAGCAATATACCATAACTCCTAATCTTTCTCCCTTGCTCATTTGTCTCTGTTAATCAACATACTGCAGGAATGTTGCCAATTTAATGCATATTTGTTCTAATCTTCCTACTCCTGCCTAAATGCTAACATTATATAATAAAGCATGAGTTAAACCTATATCTAACTAAGAGTAAGAGCAAGATAAAGCTAAAGCAACAGTAAGAAGTTAAGGACCAAATAGTATATGGGAAGCAAAATTTTATCCTTTTTTGACTCTTTAAGTAGATTGGGTTCTAACCAGTTTTTAAATAGAACTTAGTTTATGGTAAAATATATTACGTGAATATAAATTTGAATAAACAATATATAAATTAATTTTCTTTTCATAAGTTTAATTATGAGAATCTTTAAAAGCCATCCTTTGTTGAAGTTAGTAAATTCATATCTTATAGATTCTTCGCAACCTAGTAATATTAGTTATGCTTGAAACTTTGGTTCATTGCTAGCTGTATGTCTAATAATCCAAATATTAAGTGGTGTTACTTTGGCTATGCACTATAATCCTAGTATTGCAGAAGGGTTTAATTCTATAGAACATATTATGAAAGACGTTAACAATGGTTGATTAATCCGTTATTTACATAGTAATGCTGCCTCATATTTCTTTTTATTAGTTTATTTGCATATTGGTAGAGGTATTTATTATGGATCTTTTAAGGGGTCTAGGACTTTAGTTTGAGTAGTAGGAACTATAATCATTATAGCTATGATAGCTACGGGTTTTTTGGGCTATGTATTACCTTTTGGTCAAATGTCGTTGTGAGGTAGGTCCTAGCCTTTAGTGTCTTTCTTTTTAATTTGTGGACAGAGTATAGAAAATGGTTAGTGTTAGGGAGGAAGTTTTAATTCTATGTAATAAGATAATAAGTTTACTATGTAAACATTTAATTTGTATAAAATATAATAATGAGGATTAATGTAAATAGAGATAGTTTTATGTCTCGTATTATGGAAAGCGTAATAGCTTGAATATTCACTATATTAATTTTATTTGATTCATTATTTTGCTTAAAAAGAGAACCCTTTTATTTATGACAAAATGACGATGAACAACTTTTGGACAGATCTTCTTGTAATATTTCAGGAGATGATACTAATAGAGGGCCTAGCGAGAGGGATTATACGGGCAATAGCCCATATGGAAGAAGTTCAAATGATATACCTAATAATCTAAATGGTGCACATAATGGTGTACCTAACGGTGAATCTAATGGTGCAGCTAATAATGAGTCTAGTAATCAAAGTCCAAGTGGTTCAATCGGACAAAGTAACTCTGATTATGTTGAGGGAGACAGCGTAGCTGATGATCTAGTTCCGGTTGCTCCTCAAAGTACTGTAGATCATTACAATCAGCTTACTGGACGGACCGATATAACTGCAAGAAATATTAGAGTAACAGGAGAAGGGGAAAACGAACGTTTTTATTTGCCAGGATTTGATGGACCTAGCGATACATCTTCTGAAACAAGGAGTGAGTCATCTGAACCTAATAACTCGGGTTCTGCTTCCGATTTAAATAATCCGATTGTTAATGGTCATGCAAACGGAACTAATAGATTGGGGAACAGATCAAATGATTCAGATGATCCAGAAGGACCTGATGGTCCAGCCGACGGACCAACTAACGGACCTGGCGATGGACCAGTAAACGAATCTGGATCAACTAACGGAATGAATCCTAGAATTGAACAAATTCCATCGAGAGAACATATAACCAATTTATCGGACAGGGTAGACCTGTCTAACAACTTTCCAAATTTATCGGAAACGGACCCTTTTCATCTAATCGATGAAGTTGGTAATTGAGCAGAGCAATTAGGGACATCAGGATTATTGGATTTATTTTTATATTTTTAGATAATATAAAGTTAATAGAAAGGCACTAGTTCTTTTTCCATAATGGAATTTCTTATAAGAAAAGAATATGTAAGAGCAGATTGCTAAAGAAAACGGTCAAGGCTAATAGTTATGAAAAACTAGATAAGACCGTCGGCATTATAATGTGTCGCGACTGACTGGTTCCTTAGCAGATATTGAATCATATTAGTTATGTTCAATATTCAATGTACAGTCGAGGCTCCTTAAATTGAATAAAGAACTACTCAAGTTTAGTAGCACAGGCTCATTAAGTTGAATTTAGAGCGGAGCACTGGCAACTGTAATCACTAACTTAATTAGTGCTGTCCCTTGAATTGGACAAGATGTAGTTGAGTTCATTTGAGGAGGGTTTAGTGTAAATAACGCTACATTAAACAGATTCTTTGCTTTACACTATTTATTACCCTTTATTTTAGCTGCATTAGTACTAATTCATCTAATCGCATTACATGATACAGCTGGATCAAGTAACCCTGTAGGTATTTCAGGTAACGCAGATAGAATATCTTTTGCTCCTTATTACCTGTTCAAAGATCTAATAACAATATTTATACTTGTATTTGTATTAGGATTATTTATAGTATATGGACCTAATATTTTAGGTGATAGTGAAAATTTTATAATGGCTAATCCAATGCAAACTCCTCCTGCGATTGTGCCAGAGTGATATCTTTTACCTTTCTATGCTATATTAAGATCTATTCCCGACAAATTCTTGGGAGTTATAGCCATGTTCAGCGCCATATTAGCTATACTTTTATTACCATTAGTAGACTTGAGTAAAGTTAAAGGTTTACAATATAGACCTTTAAACAAGATTGCATTCTGATTATTCGTATTTGATTTCCTTATATTAATGAAATTGGGAGCTTGTCATGTAGAAAGTCCATATATAGAATTTGGTCAAATTTGTACTGGTCTATATTTTGGTTATTTCTTGATAATAGTTCCTACACTTAGTATATCAGAAAGTATTTTCAAGCATAATTCTGGTTTGGATAAATATTTTACTAGTAATAATTCGTAGATTTAGTCCGAAAGTAGTGAGCTAAAAGGCAACACTTAACTTTATTGGTCTAATTATTTCCGTTATGTTAATGACGCTGTTACCTGGACCTGAAATATGTATCCGGCAAGAATGATTGAGTATATGTATGTAATACATTAAAATTAAATGAAGAATCAACAAGAAATATATCAAATAATACGAATAGGCATCAAAGTAGGATATTATGACTTAAAACTAAAAGTAAACCTAAAAATACTAGTTTACTTTTTATTGTTCCTTACATTCCTGATTATGATTATTTATATTATCTCCATAGATCCCGTCGTTTGAGCTTTAGATAATGAAGGCGGACCTGGAGTTCCTAATAACTCCCCAAGTCCTTCGCCTGAAGCTCCAGATAATTCAGCAAGTCCTACTTCTTCAGGGGACCCTGGTTATGAAACTGATTCTAATAGATCATATCTAGAACAAGGAGCAGATGCCATGATGGTACATCCAGTACAAGATATACCTAATCATCATCTTGAGAGATACAATGAGGATTTAAAAGAAATAGCTGCGGACCCTGAATATTGAGATACTCCCGAGGAAAGACAGATCTTCGTGGATCGTCAACGTGAGATACAAGAGGAATTAGACAGAAGAAATTCTGATTCTAGTGAAATCAGGAGCGATACAAAGGAAGAATCGTCTAACAAGGGCGATGCAAAGGAGGGATCTTTTAATACAAAAGGAGAGTCATCCAAATAGCTGTAGGTTATAGTTAGTATTTGAACCACTTACTCTCCTCTGTTTGATATAAGGTAAGGGGGGGGGGATGCACATGTAAACATAGGGTGAGGGAGCCAAAAAGAAGGGATAGCATAGATAGGTTGATAATATTTCGCATATTATCTTATGCTTTTACCTTTAGTAAATATAATTGTTAATTAGGAACTTTTGTACATAGTGAATATTGGCAAATTTTTCACAAATGATTTGTTATATTAGTTTTAATGATAATTAATTCTTTTAGTTAACCCTTTGATGTAGTTCAAGTAAATCTATTAAACTTAAATATATATATATAAGCCTTACAAGTTCATAGTTAGAATTGTCCCCGGTAAAGAGAGTGTTTGGTAGAGGGAATAGGCAGAGTCCCCAGCTAGGTAAAGAAGATAAAGGTAATTCCGACAATATATCCGGAGATGAGGATGGCTCCCAAAATGACTTAATAACGTTCAGTTTAACTAAATTTGGGTATTGTCTATCATCCACTAAATCATATATTGCGTTGATCAATAAGAGATTTCTTACTTGTTCAAAAACTCTTTTTACTGGGGATTCTATACTAGGTCACAATAATATTGTAAATTATACATATGAAGGATGAAAGGAAAGGTGGTTTATGTCTACTAACGCTAAAGATATTGGTATACTATATTTTATTTTTGCTATATTTTCTGGATTAATAGGTACTTCGTTTTCACTGTTAATAAGAATGGAATTAAGCGGGCCAGGTGTTCAATACATTTCAGATAATCAATTGTATAACAGTATAATAACTGCTCATGCCATATTAATGATATTCTTTATGGTTATGCCAGCCTTAATAGGAGGATTTGGGAACTTTTTCTTACCATTATTAATTGGAGGACCAGATATGGCATATCCAAGACTTAATAACCTAAGTTTTTGATTATTGGTTCCAAGTCTAGCTCTATTGTTACTGTCAGCATGTTTAGAAGGAGGAGCAGGTACCGGATGGACACTCTATCCTCCTTTGGCAGGTATACAAAGTCACAGTGGGCCTAGTGTGGATTTAGCCATTTTTGCTTTACATCTAGCAGGTATAAGTAGTTTATTAGGGGCAATAAATTTTATAACTACAATATATAATATCAGAATGCCTGGAACAGAGCTTTACAAATTAGGTTTATTTGGTTGAGCTGTAGTCATTACTGCTGTATTATTGCTATTGTCGTTACCTGTACTAGCTGGAGGAATAACAATGTTATTAACGGATAGAAATTTCAATACTTCATTCTTCGAAGTGGCGGGTGGAGGAGATCCTATATTATTTCAACATCTTTTTTGATTCTTTGGACATCCAGAAGTTTACATATTAATATTACCAGGATTTGGTATAATAAGTACAACTATTTCAATTTATTCTAACAAAGGTATATTTGGAAATATAGGAATGATATATGCGATGATGTCAATAGGACTATTAGGGTTCATAGTATGATCTCATCATATGTATATTGTAGGTCTAGACGTAGATACAAGAGCCTATTTTACGGCAGCTACCTTAGTGATTGCCGTACCAACAGGTATAAAGATATTTTCTTGATTAGCTACATCATATGGAGGATCTTTAAGATTAACCCCTTCCTTATTATTTGCGTTAGGATTTGTATTCATGTTTACTATAGGAGGGTTATCAGGAGTCATCCTGGCTAATTCTTCTCTAGATACAGCATTCCATGATAAACAGTTTATTTATTTTAGTTCTTTTATTGCTATTCTACCACTTGTGGTAGAATATTGCGAAGTAATAACTAATACTAAATATAATGACACCGAATATATAAAAATGTTTTGAGTAGGCATAATGGATGGAGATGGGAGTATACAAGTTAATCATTGAAAAATGAAGAATTTACAATACAGACTTGTAATTAAGTTAAGTAACTTACAAAATAATTACACGATGCTAGTTAAAATATCAAAGACCATAGGTGGCTGAGTTTTAATTGTAAATAAAAACAAAGAGGTTCTATGAATAGCAGATAAAAAAGATTCTATTATAGACATAATAGATATCTTTTCTGTTTATCCTCCTTTGACTTCGAGATTAATTTGTCAACTTGAGTTCCTAAAAGTTTGTTTAAAGAATGAGTCTGTAAATAATTATTTATTAAATAGAAATCTTAAATATAATAATCAGTTAAATATAATTAAAGAGTTTAATGATAAACATTTAGCATCTAGTCATTTTCCTAGTTGATTAAGTGGATTTATAGAAGCTAAAGGCAATTTTTCAGTCAGAACTAATAATAATAATTCTTTTTCTATAGGACAGAATGACGATTACTATATGTTACAATATATTAAAACATATTTCAATTTAAATGTTATGATTAGAAGTCCTAAAAAAAATTTTTATTCATTAGAAACATATAATAAAAGAACTCTAAGTACTATTATAAATCATTGTGTTAAATATCCATTGTTAGGTAATAAATCTCAATCATTAAAAAAATTCATTAAAGTGTTTAAAAAATAATAAGTGTCATGTTGTCTTGCCACTGTGAAATACTCATTGTTGTAGTTATTTCGGTAATAAATCTATATTTATTGCTAACGGTAAAATCTTATATGTTTCTATAAAGCTGGAAATATACCTAAAAAGTATAAGACAATACCGTGGAAACTAAATTTAATTTATTCGTTTAACTAAATTATTAATAGGATCTGTAGAGACTAAACGTGGCAATCGAAAGTTTATTAAATTAAGCTATTAGATAATTTATAGTCCGATCCATATTGTGAAATATGTTAAGCAACACATGTGTTAGATAATGCATATTAACCATATTTTATTATTAACGATATTTTATTATTAACCATATTTTATTATAAACTACTTTGAAAGACTTATGTGAGTATTGTAGTTATTGCTTTATGTATTATTATTAACAATAAAGTTCCTGTTCCTATATATGGTCCTTGTTTGAAATCAGGCATTTTCATCACAAAAAGAGGCTTTCTTGTATTTAGCTTGTTTCTTGTATTATTTGTAGTATATAAATTTATGTTTGCCGAAACGGCTTATGCTGAAGATAATTTGAATAACATAAAAGAAATGCTTGAATATTGACAAGATCAAATATATAGCATAGATAAAGATATACAAGATGCTAATTTGAACAGAGACGATTCAGAATTAACTCCTCAAGAGTTAGCCGACAAGCGGGAAGCCCTTGAAGCTAAGAGGGAGTTAGAAGCTAATAGAAGAGAAGCTATTAGAGAATATTCTAAAGCTAAAGTTCAAGATGAGGGCCTTGACTCTGGACAAGCTAGTTTAAAAAGGCCGGCTAATAGTAACCTAGAAGGTCCATCTAAGAAATAATGGAATTTATTCCTCTAATCATGACTTATTATGTCGTAGCCCATTTCCATTATGTACTAAGTATGGGAGCTGTATTTGCCATATTTAGTGGTTGATATTACTGAGTGCCAAAAATATTAGGTTTACTTTATGATATGACATTATCGACTGTTCAATACTGAATATTATTTATAGGTGTTAATCTTACGTTTTTCCCTCAACATTTCCTAGGCCTACAAGGAATGCCAAGAAGAATAAGTGACTACCCTGACGGGTTTGCGGGTTGAAATTTGGTTAGTAGTATAGGGTCTATAATAAGTGTCATTGCCACTTTTGTATTTTTATACATTATATATGCTCAACTGATACGTGGTATATTAGCTGGTAAAGACCCTTGAGGTATTTCTATACCTTTTAGTGACATTTTACGAATAAACTCAAGTAGAAGTTCTGATAGTATAGAGTGAACATTAAATAGTCCTCCTAAAGTTCACGCTTTCGTGGGCCTACCTATACGAAGTACAATAGGTATATCTTATTAATAATATTGATATGAACTTACTAAATATTACTAAGGGATTATATAGTA
>Ga0209624_10000338_pt1 | contig 41252 bp, 26 predicted proteins | sample JacPinW_OM2H0_O1_FD_188565 | JGI IMG/M metagenome (GOLD analysis project Ga0209624, IMG submission 188565) | Forest soil microbial communities from Algoma, Ontario, Canada - Jack Pine, Ontario site 1_JW_OM2H0_O1 (SPAdes) (version 2) | ecosystem: Environmental > Terrestrial > Soil > Boreal...
AAGGCAGGCAGTCGACGAGATAATTTGTGCGCCTTCGACGAGTTGGTTGCCGTTGGTGTGATCTGGATTTGAATGCGTGTTCACCAGCGTGCCGATCTGCGACGCCGTGGGACACGCGGCGCGCATACGGTCGAGCATCTCGCGGGTGAGTTTTAGGTCCATCAGCGTATCGACCAGTAGCGACTCGCTGCCATCAACGATCAGGCCGGAATTGCTGTAACCCCATGTGCCATCCGGCTGAAGGTACGCGTAGCAGCCGTTGCCGAGATCGTGCAGCCCTTTGGTGTACTGCCATTTCGCCACCGTTTGTCCTTGTTGCGGGTGCAATCGCATTAGTGCTTCGCCGGTTTGGCCCGCAGGCCCGGCTCGCGCGAAGCCCCAGCATAGACCCGAAACAGCAGTTTGACGACTTCCGGAGTGCGGCAGCGGGCTATGCCGCATTCGGTAGAGATGCCGGACTCGGGCGCGAATTTCGCGGCTGCTGCGATGCGCCGGTTGGTGGCGCGAGTCCATCGCCGTGGACTTCGCTCAAATAGAGCTCCGTGTCTGGTGTTAGCCCCAGATTTTGGAGCGGCTGAAAATACCCCTCGTCGGACCGATCAACAGGAACCGGCATGTGGATGTATGTGATGGGATGGCGCACGAAGAATGCACTCGACCGATCGGCGCCGGGGAGGCAATCGCGTTTAGACAACCGATTTGACACGCATGCGTCTTGCGCTACTCTTCACACTGTTGATTATGCAAATGTGCCAGGTTTGAGTGCCTCTCAGGAGAAGTTGTATGCCGCCACGCTACCGGGCCGAAAATGTGGGAAGCTTTCTGCGACCGCCTGAGCTATTGCAGGCGCGCAGAGACTTTGCGAACGAAAAGCTGAGCGCGGAATTGCTTCACGCCGCGGAAGATGCAGCCATCCTGATGACCCTCGAGGGACAGCGGAGGGCTGGCCTGCCGATCCTTACGGACGGCGAACTGCGCCGCGGGTCATGGCTCACGGACATGGCCGATGCCGTCAATGGATTCGTCTCCGACAAAGTGATCATGTACTGGAGGGGCCCCGGAGGCGGCGCCGAGGGCAGCACGGCCCAAGTCGTCGGCGGAAAACTGCGTAAGGCTCGCAAGCTGACGGGGCACGAACTCCCATTCCTCAAGGAACACGCAGCCGGGCCGTTCAAAATCACGCTTCCCTCCCCGTCCAATTTCATGATCGCGAGCTACAAGCCGGGAATAAGCGATAAGTTCTACAAGAGCCATGCCGAGTTATTGGATGAGCTGGTGGAGTTTACGCGCGACGAGGTGCGATGGCTGGTGAAGGAGGGCGTCACGTACATTCAATTTGACGCACCTTACTACTCACACTACCTCGACCCGAAGCAGCGCGAGCATATACGCGCCGCAGGTTACGATCCGGACGAGGAGTTCGATCGGTCAATCGAAGGCGATAATTCCGTTCTGAAAGAAATTCCGCGGGCAAGCGTCACCGTATCGGCGCACGTCTGTCGCGGGAACAGCCGCAGCCGCTGGTACACCGCGGGAGGCTACGACGCCATCGCCGAACGGCTTTTCGGCCGGCTCGATGTAGATACGTTTTTGCTCGAATACGATAGCGATCGCGCGGGAGGGTTTGAACCCCTGCGACTGGTGCCTCGCGGAAAATCAGTGGTGCTGGGATTGATCACGACCAAGGAGCCACAGCTGGAATCGCAACAGTCCCTGCGACGGCGCATCGACGAAGCCGCGCGCTACATTCCACTCGAAAATCTCGCTATCAGTACGCAGTGCGGATTCGCTTCGGTAGCAGCTGGAAATTTGCTGTCACTCGACGACCAGTGGCGAAAGCTCGATCTGGTCGTGGACACATCTAGAAAGGTATGGGGTTAACGCCGAATTACATTCGAATCAAAAGCTTTGCCGAACGTCGACGGAGGCGATGGGGCTGGATTCCATGACTTTTTGCGCAAGCGCAATGGCACCCTGACCCGGATCCGACTCCGGTCCCTGGAGGAAAATCTCCCGCTCCTGAATGCGGTTGAACGCAAGTCCTACGTCCGGCAGCCCGTACTCGAACACTCGATTCGTGCCTTGATCCGCCAGTCAGAGGTCGCGGCGAGGTGAACGCTTATCGGGCGATATCCTAGGTCCACAACGCACACGATGGGTCACGATTCAGTTCGCCGTGTCCGCAATTGGCAGACTAACAGAGATAAGGTATAAGTACCGCTGCGCCCTCCAAGCTCGCTTAGAGGAATCACCGAATTATTTCCCGTGCTCAGCCGGGACTGGTTCAGGAGGATGAAAATGGACCTGTTAACTGTCAGTCTCATCTTCCTGGGTGTAATTGCGTTGCTCGTCATTTTGGGCATTCTGGGTTCGTTCTTCACGGTTGAGACGGCTCAGGTTGCCATCGTCCAGCGCCTCGGAAAGTTCGCGCGTGTGGCGGGGCCCGGGCTGAACTGGAAGACGCCGTACATCGAGACGGTGGTTCGCCGCTTGAGCATGAAGGTCCAGCAGTTTGAAGTTCAAGTGGAGACAAAAACCCAAGACAATGTGTTCGTTCAGATTCCCGTTTCCATCCAGTACAAAGTAATTCCGGAGAGCGTCGAGGCCGCATTCTACAAATTGACGGATCCGGTGAAGCAAATCGAGTCGATGGTCTACAACGTGGTCCTCGGGCACGTTCCGAAAATGAAACTGGACGATACATTCCTGAACCAGGCAGACATTGCCAATGATTTGAGAGACAACCTTGACGCCTCGATGAAGGAATACGGCTACTCGATTGTCAAAGTCCTTATCTCCGATATCGTTCCCGATCAGAAGGTAAAGGCCGCGATGAATGACATCAACGCGGCGCAGCGGGAAAGGGAAGCTACCGTTTCTCGGGCGGAGACGAATAAGCTGCTTCTAGTGAAGCAGGCCGAGGCGGAGGCCGAATCGAAGCGCCTGCAGGGGGAAGGGATCGCGAACCAGAGAAAAGCGATCATCACCGGATTGAAGGACTCGGTAGAGGATTTCGCCAAGACTGTTCCGGGGTCGACTCCGCAGGATGTGATGCAACTCGTCCTGATGACGCAGTACTTCGATACCTTGAAGGAAATCGCCGCGAACGATCATACCAACACGATCCTGGTGCCGCACACGCCGAACACTCTTACGGACATCTTCAGCCAGATTCGGAACGCAATCGTCGCGGGCACAGAGCTCACCGCCCATCCCACAATGCCCTCGTCAGCGGCTCCCGCTCAGCAAAAATGAGGAATCTACAGAACGCTGAATTAGCACCCAGTCGACTCTTCGCACTTACGCTTTCTTGGCGCGAAGTCTCAGACGACTTGTGAATGCTCAGCGACGCGGCTGCGGCATGCAGCATTCGAACAATGCAAGCGGGGAATACTACGAAAACGCTACCAACCTGAAGCTTGTCGACATTGCCCGCAAGCAATGCGCGCCAGTTGCTCCCGAGAACGGAATATCACTTGTCAGGGAAGGACCGAAGTCGTGGTATCAGGCTCGTTGGGCTATAATCTGCCAGTTTTCAACACCGAAGGGCCAACAACAAGGTGAGATCCACTTTCAGAATATCGGTCGTCGTCCTTCTGGCATCGATGGGAACTTCCGCACTCGCGCACCATTCGCGCTCGATGTTCGACCAGACCAAGCAGACCACGCTCGTCGGATCGGTGAAAGAGTTCCAGTGGACGAATCCGCACTGCTGGATTCAAGTGCTCGTTCCGGACCCCAGCAATCCCGGCGCGGAACCCGTCGAATGGGGCGTGGAGATGGGCGCCCCGGTCGAACTGATGCGAAAGGGGTGGAAACCCGGAAGCCTAAATCCCGGTGACAAGGTCACGATCGTCATCAACCCACTACGGGACGGGCAGCATGGCGGGTTAGTCCTCTCCGTTACCGGTCCCGAGGGAAAAATAATCGGCAGGCCCGCCGAGACTGCAAAGTGATGACGAACATTGTCCGTCGAATTGCGAGTCGGGGCGTGCCATTGGCGATCGCGGCGTGGCTGATTGCGGGCTGTCTGTTCCCGGTTGGCGGGCAAACTTCTTCGAAGGAGCGCATCAAAGCGTTTGCCAAGCTGCCTGATTGGACGGGAATTTGGGAACTCGACGCGTTCGTGGGACAGGCTGACGGCCAGCAATTTAGCGCGGAAGGCCAGCGCAGATTGAAGGAGTATGCGGCCGCTCTGCGGCCGTCATTCAGTTCCGAATATCAGGCAAAATACGACGAGATTCGAAAAAAAATAGAGGCCGCAATCGCCGCCGACCCGGATCATCCGCCCGTTACGCATGACCCGCTGTGCGCCCCACCGCCGTTTCCCGCGACCTCGACGCCAGGAATGTATCAGTGGCAGGTGACGCCGGAGGAAGCCACTTTCATCAGCACCGTCGGCGCGGTGCGTCACATTTATACGGACGGTCGGTCGCACCCGCCGAAAGACGAGCTTTGGCCGACCCTCATGGGCGACTCTATCGGGCATTGGGAAGGCGATACACTGGTAGTCGACACGATCTCTACCAGAAAGCGGCTCTACATGGGCGAGCTTTCGGGCTTCTTCATGCCGATGAGCGATCAACTGCATTTCACCGAGCGCGTTCGCATGGTCAATCACGATCAGATGCAGATCGACTACACGGTGGAAGATCCGGTCGCGCTCGCAAAGCCGATTCACGCGACAATCGTTCACGTTCGGGTTACAGATTTCAGCCGCATGGTCGAGGAGACCGATTGCGAGCAAAACGAACGCGATCCAGTCGTCGAAGGCCGGTTCAAGACGATTGTGAAGTAGCCTGCTCGCCGAAAAAAGCCCCGGTTGCGACGTATGCGCGATCCACCTCTAGGCGTAACGGAAGAGCGCCTTAAATCCGTAATCCATGTGCTGTTGTATGTGGCAATGGAATAGCGACAAACCCGGCTGATCGGCAGTCAGATCAACGCTGACGCGGCCGTAGAGCGGCACGATCACCGTATCCTTCATCAGACCTGCCGATGGTTTCCCGTTTACATCGACGAGCTCGAACAGATGACGGTGCAGATGCACTGGGTGAGCATCATCGGTCCGATTCCGGAAAACGAGTCGATGGCGCGCTCCGGGCTGCAGCACGAATTCCGTGTCATGCGGGTACGGTTTGCCGTTCACCTGCCATAGATTGAACTGGCCGGCGCCGCTTGGGACTTTTTCGAAAACCATATCGATCGTGCGATCCGGTGCGGAGCGAGCCGAAGCGTCACTTGCTCCAAAAACCGTGTAATCCCAAATGGGTTTCGATGGCGGGACCCACTGCGCCTGCCGATGCTGGTTCTCGTATTCGACGATGACGCCCATGCCGTTGTTGCGGGTCATATCGTCGGTCGAGCCGAGAATCCACACCCCCGGCTGGTTCATTTCGACATATGCGTCGACTCGCTCACCCGGACCGAGCATCAGCACATCGACCGATTTGGGCGAGGGCACCGCATTTCCGTCCATCGCGATCACGTGAAACTGATGGCCGGAGAAAGAGATCATGCGGTTCTCGATCGCGCCGGCATTGAGGACATGTATGAGCACACGTTGGCCTGCGCGAACCCGAATCGGCTCGCCCGCACCGAGTGCCTTGTCGTTGATGGAAAAAAACTGAGACGTCACCTCGAGGCCGTTTGGCCGCGTATCGAGCGTCGCCGGTCGCTCGGTTTGCGGACCCGATTGGCCCCCTTCTGCTGCTTCGTTTTCCATCTGATCGGTGAAGAATGGTTCCCAGTCGCGCAGGGCCAGGAAAAGTTCCTGATCGTATCGCCCCGCATCGTTGCCGGAATCGATCATCAGGAAACCGTATTGTCCAGTATAGGCTCCGCGATGCAGGTCAGCGCCGGCCATGGCGTGCGAATGGTACCAACGGGTGCCTGCCGGTCTCGGAGTGAACTGGTAGCGGTGACGCCCGCCGGGTGGGACCACGGGCGTCCCTTCTTCTTGCGAGCCGTCGACCTCGGACGGTACGAACAGGCCGTGCCAATGCACCAGTTCTGAGGCATCGGTGTCGTTGATGACGTCGACGGTCACGGCTTTGCCTTCGCGCATGCGAAGGACGGGGCCCGGGGACGCACCGTTGTAGCCGATCGTACTGATAAAGCGGCTGGGTGCAATCTCCAGAGCAACCGGCGCAATCCGGAGCGCGAAGTCCGCAGTTGTGGTCTCACCGGAGTTGGCTCGAGCGGCATTCTGCGCGGGCATTTGACCCATCCCGGTCGCCTGCGATTGAGCTGCCAGTCGTGCTACAGCACCGCCAAACAACGCGGTACCCCCTAGCCCTAGAAATTCCCTGCGCTTCACAACTCCCTCCGTCGTTCACGCATCTGTGACATTGGATGCGAAATCGTCTCACGGCTGCATTAAAAGGTACAAGTCGGGCAGAGCGCTTGATGAGGCCGATGTCTTCTCAAATCTCAAAGCTTGCGAAGAATTGGCATAAGTTGAAGACGGTGATTGCGATCTGCTACGCTCGATAGCTCCGAGGGATCGATCTCATGAGACCTCTTTGGCGCGTTTCCGCGATCGTGCTCGTTCTGGGTGTTGCTGGTGGTGTGCTTGCCTTCCAAGGCGGTTCTTTCGGCGTTCAAGGACCGGGCTCCTTCTTTTCTCAGGGTTATTCCGACGACGATTCGCCGAGCAGCAAAGAGCCATCCGAATTCTACTGGTCGCGATTGCGATACACATCGAGCACCGATCTTTACAGCGGCTACGGTGGCTACGGGTATGGCGGCAGTTGGAGGCGCGACTATCCCAAAGCCGATCGCCAATTCCTAATGGCGCTGAAGCGGCTCACGCGAATCGAGGCGCGGCCAACCGAGCAAGTCGTGGACCTCGACAGCGACGATATTTTCAACTACCCCTGGGTGTACGCGGTCCAGGTGGCGAACTGGACGTTCACGGACGCGGAGGCAAAGCGCCTGCATGACTACCTGCTGAAAGGCGGATTCCTGATGGTCGACGATTTTCACGGGACAGCAGACTGGGACCGCTTTATGGCCGGCATGCGCATGGTTATTCCGGACCGGCCCGTCGAGGACTTGAAGGACCAGGATGAAATTTTCCATGTGTTGTACGACATCGGCGCCCGCTTTCAAGTACCGGGGGAACAGTACGTATATTCGGGGCGGACGTATGAAAAAGATGGTTACGTTCCGAAGTGGCGGGTAATTCGCGACGACAAAGGGCGCATCATCGTCGCGATTTGCCACAACATGCACCTGGGCGACGCCTGGGAATGGGCTGACAATCCAGAGTATCCGGAGCGCTTCGCCTCGATGGCATTCCGAGTAGGTCTTGACTACATCATGTATGGCATGACGCACTAAGCGGGCTTGGGACCGCGGCTCGGGCTCGCGGTTGTGCGAACCATGTTTGAATTCTTCTTCAGGTATCCGGCGAGAGTCTTCTCACAGGGTAGCTTCGTGCTGCTCGGCGGCTGGCCGAAGTGGGTCCTGTGCCTTTTGCTGCTGGGAACTGCTGTAGCCCTGGGCTGGCGAATTTATTCACGGATCGGGCGGACCTCCCAAAATCTGAAATACTGGCAGGCGGCAGTGATCTGGCTGCTTGAGTCCGCCGTCGTTTGCCTGATTCTGGTTTTGCTGTGGCAGCCCGCAATGGTGATCGCCGAGTTGAAACCGCAGCAAAACGTGATCGCGATCCTGGTCGACGACTCCCGCAGCATGGCCGTCGCCGAGGACGGCACGCCTCGCGAGCAACGAGCGAAAGAAATCCTTCAGAACAACGTGTTGGCCGCGCTGCAGGCGAAATTTCAGACGCGGCTATATCGCCTCGACGGCAGCATCGCCCGTGTAAATAGCATTCAGGAACTTGGCGATGCCGCGGCACCCGCGACCCACATCGGGGATGGTCTGAAGCAACTCCTGGACGAAACAAGCGACATCCCGCTGGGCGGCGTGGTTCTGTTTACGGATGGCTCCGACAACTCCGGAGGAATTGACCGCGAAACGATTGCGGCGCTGCGCAGCCGACACATCCCCGTTCACACGGTCGGCTTCGGAGCCGAGGTCATTTCGCCCGACGTCGAAGTGGATGACGCCGTGATCGCGCCGCGGGTGATGGCAAACTCGCGCCTTTCTGCACAGGTCACTTTTCACGAGCGCGGATACGATGGACGGAAAGCGACGCTTGCCGTGCGCGATCGAGATCAACTGCTCGCGTCCCGCGAAATCACGCTTGCGGGCGGCGGCAAGATCCAGTCTGAAGCGCTTCTGTTCAATGCCGGCGCGGCAGGCGCGAAGTCATTGCAATTCTCGATCAGTCCACAGGCCGGCGAGCGGAATCAGCTGAACAACAGCGTGACGCGTCCTGTGAACGTCGAATCGGCGCAACTGCGGATCCTTTACGTCGAAGGCGAGCCTCGGTGGGAATACAAGTTCATTCGCCGCGCGGAACAGGACGACAAGACGGTCCAGATCGTCTCGATGCTTCGTACCACGGAGAACAAGATTTACCGCCAGGGCATAACCGATCCGAAGGAACTGGCGGACGGATTTCCGGTCCGCGCCGAGGATCTGTTTAGCTATGCCGGCATTATTATCGGGTCTGTCGACGCCGGCTACTTCTCGCCCGTGCAACAGGACCTGATCCGCGAATTCGTGGATCGGCGCGGTGGGGGGGTATTGTGGCTCGGCGGCCATTCTTCCCTTGCTGACGGCGTGTGGGCAGGGTCGAGCCTGGTCGATTTGCTCCCGGTTGTGTTGCCCAAACACAACAATACGTTTCACCGCTCGCCCGCCTATGCCGAACTGACATCGACCGGCACAGATAGCTTGATCTGTCGACTGGTCGACGATCCGGACACAAACGCGCAGCGCTGGAAGAAGCTTCCTTACCTCATGGATTACCAGGAAGCTGGTACACCGAAGCCGGGCGCAGCAGTGCTCGCGGAAATGCGCGCAGGTGGAAGGAAATATCCGATGCTTGTTACCCAAAACTATGGACGGGGGCGGACAGCGGTGCTTGCAACCTCCGGAACCTGGCGCTGGCAGATGAGTATGCCGCTCGGCGACACGAGCCACGAGATGTTCTGGCAACAGTTGCTGCGCTGGCTGGTTTCCGACACACCGGGTCACGTCGTGGCGTCCGCTTCAAACCGGACCCTACTTGACGACGGTCACATCCACCTGTCGGCGGACGTCCGCGACGCCGAGTACCAACCCGCGCCGGATGCGAAAGCCGAAGCGCACATCCTCGGACCCGGAGGCATCTCATCGACGATTGAAATGAGTCCCGTTCCCGACGCGCCAGGAAGTTTTCAAGCCGATTGGACCGCAGACAAAGCCGGTTCCTACATTGCCGAAGTGACGGCTCAGAAAGGCGGCCAACCACTGGGCAGCAACGTGGTCACGTTTGAGCGTACCGATGGTGTGGCCGAAAACTTTCACACCGAGCAAAACCGCGAGTTGCTGGAACGGCTTGCACAGCAGACCGGCGCTCGCTACTGGCGCCCCGGCGATCTGGGAAAACTGGCTGACGAGATTCCCTACTCTGAAGCGGGGATTACGATGCGTGAAACGAAGGACCTGTGGAATCTTCCGGTCATATTCCTGGGAATTCTGCTGATGCGATCCACCGAATGGCTGCTGCGACGCCGGTGGGGGATTGTGTGAACGCACCGATCAGGATCGTTTCGCTCGCTTTAGTCCTGTTTAGTGCCCTTCCCGCGCGTGCGGGGACATATTTCGTGACTGTTGCCGGGCTAGGTGGCGAACCCGATTACGAGCAGCGCTTTGCTGCCGCTGCGACAGACCTCGACCGCGTGCTGAAGTCTTCAGGAAGCGAGGCTCATGTCTACACGCTCACCGGCGCCGATTCAACCCGCCAGCACATTGAAGACACGCTGGGCGTGATTGCCCGTGAGGCCAAGGGTACGGACGACTTGGTGGTGATATTGATCGGCCACGGCAGTTTCGACGGCATCGAGTACAAATTCAATCTTCCCGGCCCGGACGTCTCAGGCGCCGAGCTCGCCGGCTGGTGCGATCGCGTCCCGGCGAAGCGCCAGCTGATCGTGAATACGACAAGCGCGAGCGGCGGTTCGATCGCGGCTTTCGACCGCCCAGGGCGGGCGGTGATCGCGGCCACGAAGACTGGCACAGAGAAGAACGCCACCGTGTTTGCACGCTATTGGGTCGAAGCGCTGCGCGACCCCACGTCGGACGTAAACAAGAATGATGCCATCAGCGCGATGGAGGCGTTCGACTACGCCTCGGCGAAAACGGCAGCTTTCTATGAATCCCAAAAGCGCGTCGCGACCGAGCATGCTGTTTTCGAGGATACCGGCAAACACGAATCGGTCCGCGCCGCTTCGCCTGAATCCGGCGAGGGGCTGTTTCTTTCCAATTTCACCCTCGTGCGGCTCGGAAGTGCGCAGAGGGCATTCAACGATCCCGCCAAACGCGAGCTGCTCGCGAAAAAGGAGGAATTGGAACAGAAAATCGACACGCTGAAGTACCAAAAAGCCGCGATGGCCCCGGACGATTACAAACAACAGCTTACCGATGCGCTGGTCGAGCTTGCTCATGTGGAGGAGGAGATCGACAAGTGAATCGCTGGCTGAAAGCGGCGCTGTTGTGCATGGTGGTCTTCGCGGGAGCGCAGGTCACCCGGGCTGCAGAACCGACCCCCGGCGCGTGCGCCACGCTGCGCAAACACGGCCAGAAAACCGAGGCGCACGCCTGCTTTGAGGCGCTTTCGCAGCAACGCGATCCATACCATCGCGCCGAGGGGTATTGGGGACTCAGGATGTATCAGGACGCGAGCGATCAGTTTCGCCTTGCCGTTGCGCAATCCGACGGCAACGCGCTGTACCGCGTTCGTTGGGGCCTGTTGCTGCACGAGCGCTTCAACAACTCCGACGCGAACAATCTGTTCAAGGAAGCTCTCGAGCGGGATCCAAACAACGCGCAAGCCTATCTTGGCCTTGCGCTTGTCAGTGCGGACGGTTTCGACCATTCCGCTATCCGCTGGGCTGACAAGGCTATCGAACTCGATCCCTCGCTCGCGGACGCCCATGAACTCATGGCCAATCTCGCACTCGAGGATTCAGATACCGCCGGAGCGATCAAGGAGGCCGATGAAGCGATCGGCCTCTCGGGCGATGCACTTGACGCGATGGCAATTCACGCGGCGGTTGAGGCTCTTGCCGACCGTTCGCCGGACGCGTGGTTTGAAAAGATTCGACGTGTGAATCCGACTTACGGCGAGGCGTACGCTCTGGTAGCGCATCACCTCATCCTGAACCGGCGATATGAGGATGGTGTTACCTATTATCGCAAGGCGATCGAGCTCGACCCCGACGATTGGTCGGCGCGCTCGGAACTGGGTATCAACCTGATGCGTCTAGGTCAAGAGGATGAACCGCGGCGCGAGCTCGAGCTCTGCTACGACCATGGGTACCGGGACGCGGCTACGGTCAATAGCCTACGCCTGCTCGATAGCTATCAGAACTTCGTCTCATTCAAAGACGACGTGCTGGTTTTGAAGCTGCAGAAGAAGGAAGCGGACCTGCTCCGCCCCTATTTCGATACCGAAGCCAGGAAGGCAATGGCGACGTACGAGAAAAAATACAAGTTCAAGTTGCCCGGGCCGGTGCAGGTGGAGGTCTATCCGGACCATGAAGATTTCGCGGTGCGCTCACTTGGCATGCCCGGCCTCGGCGCCCTCGGCGTGACCTTTGGCGAAGTCGTGGCCATGGACAGCCCGTCGGGGCGTAAGCCCGGGGACTTCAATTGGGCGAGCACGCTGTGGCACGAAATGAGCCACGTCTACATCCTTACAATGACAGACCATCGCGTGCCGAGATGGTTCGCCGAGGGCCTCGCGGTGCACGAGGAGACCGAAGTCTCGCCTGAGTGGGGCGACCGCATTACCCCTGAAATCCTTCTCGCCATCCGCGATAAGAAGCTGCTGCCGGTGACCGAGCTGGATCGTGGGTTCATCCGGCCGGAATACGAAACCCAGGTTGTTGTCTCGTATTACGAGGCGGGGCGAATCTGCGACTATATCCAGAAGCGTTGGGGCGCCGACAAGCTCCTAGAGATGGCCCACTCATATGCCAAGGTTGAAACCACCGAGAACGTGATCCAGCAGGATCTGGGTATGGCTTCCGGAGAGTTCGATAAAGAGTTCCTGGCCTGGCTCGATAGCGACGTCGGCAAGACAGCCGCAAACTTCGATCAATGGCACGAGAATCTGAAGACTCTTGCCGAAGCTGCCAAAGAACACAGGAATGACGACGTCATCAAGGAGGGACAGCAGAGCCGTAGCCTGTATCCGGACTATGTCTACGATGCAAATTCCTATGAATTTCTTGCCGAAGCTTACCAGGCCCTCGGGAACAAGCAGCAGGCGGCCGCTGTCCTGACCGACTACGAAAAGCGCGGCGGCCATAATCCGGCTACACTGAAAGAGCTTGCATCACTCGAAGAGGAATTGGGAAACCCGGCTGAGGCCGCGGCGAGCCTGGATCGCATCAATTACATCTACCCGAATGACGAGCAGCTCCATCGGCATCTCGGAGAATTGTTGCTGGCCCAAGGGAACTTCGCGGGCGCGATTCGGGAGTACTCTGCCGTAGTTGCCATGCATCCTATGGACATGCCTTCGGCCCGCTTCAATCTGGCCCAAGCCTATTTCGCGGGGGGCCAGCCGGACAAAGCCGAAGAAAACGTTCTGCAAGCTTTGGAGGCAGCGCCCGACTATCGGCCCGCACAGAAGCTACTGCTACAGCTGAAAGACAAGGGGAAATAGCGTATGGCCGCACCCGCTGAAATCAATATGGACGCCGCTGCGCTGCAAAAACGCATCGAGCGCTTTCGTTCCGTCCGCGACAGCATCCTTGCGCAGGTTCGCCAGGTAATCGTCGGTCAGGATGAAGTACTCGACCAGGTTATGATCGGCCTGTTCGTGGGCGGCCATTGCCTCATCACGGGGCTTCCGGGAACTGCGAAGACCTTGATGGTGCGCACGATCGCACAAACGCTCGGCCTCGCCTTTCGCAGAATTCAGTTTACGCCCGACTTGATGCCGTCGGACATTACCGGCACCGACATCATCGAAGAAGATCCCGCAACCGGACGGCGCACCTGGACATTCGTGCCCGGGCCGATCTTCGGCAACATTCTTCTTGCGGATGAGATCAATCGCACGCCCCCGAAGACACAATCCGCGTTGCTGGAAGCAATGCAGGAGCTCTCCTGCACCGTTCGGGGCAATCATTACAATCTGCCTCTGCCATTTTTTGTCCTGGCGACGCAAAACCCGATCGAACTCGAAGGAACCTATCCCCTGCCCGAAGCCCAGTTGGATCGGTTCCTGTTCAACACCGTGCTCGATTACTTGAGCGCGGGTGATGAAGTGAAAGTCGTCGACCTGACCACGACCACGCACATTCCCGAGGTACGCGCGGTCACGAACGCCGAGGATATTCTCGATTTTCAAAAGCTGGTCCGCATGGTTCCTGTCGCGGAATCGCTCGCCGGGTACGTCGTGAGCCTGGTTCGCGCAACGCGGCCGAAAAATGCCGAAGCGCCGGACTTTGTAAAGAAGTATGTAAATTACGGAGCGAGCGTTCGCGCAGCCCAGTTCATCGTGCTATCGGCGAAGGCGCGCGCGCTTTCGCGGAACCGTTACCACGTCGCGACCGAAGACATCCTGGCGCTCGCGCTGCCCGTGCTGCGCCATCGAATCTTGCTCAATTTCCACGCCGAGTCCGACGGAATCGATACGGACGAAATTCTTCGAAGGCTGATAGAGCGCGTGTCTCCTCCGAAAGGGGCCTGATCGTGCAACGGTTTCTCGATCCTGCCGTGTTGGCTGAGATTTCGAGCCTCGATCTCATCGCGAGGACCGTCGTCGACGGGTTTGTGGCGGGCCTTCACCGCTCGCCGGATTTCGGCTTTAGCCAGGAATTCGCCGAGTACCGCGCCTATTCGCCGGGCGACGATCTGCGCCACGTGGACTGGAACGTTTTCGCTCGAACGGAACGCATGTACCTGAAGAAGTATCGCGGTGAGACCAATAGCCTTTTTACGGTGGTTCTCGATGCGAGCAATTCGATGAACTACAGCTCGCACAAGGTTGCCAAGATCGACTATGCGCGCTATGTGGCCGCCTCGTTGTTCTACCTTGCGATTCGCAATCAGCGCGACGCCGCGGGGCTAATTGTCTTCGATGATGAAGTGCGGAACTACATTCGACCATCCACGAGACAGGGACAGGTCAGCCGGCTGCTGCACGGACTTGAAATGGCCGAGCCTCGCGCTCAAACCGACTTCGCGAAGCCGATCAGCCACTTTCAGGAGTTTTTGCGCCGTCGCGGCCTGGTTCTTGTGATTTCCGATTTCTACGGCCCTCCGGAGCAGATTGTTCGGACAATCGCACCATTGCGCTTCCATGGAAATGAAGTCGTGCTGTTTCATGTTCTCGACCCGCGAGAGATCCGTCCCGATCTCGACAAGCCCGCAATACTGGTGGACCTTGAAACTCGCGAGGATATCGAGGTCACACCCGAATATGCGCGCGACACCTACCAGGCCAGAATCGCAGCGCACATTTCCGGGCTGCGTCACTCTGCTCGCAGCGCGGGAATGGATTACCATCTGCTGATCACGGACCTGCCGCTGGACGGAGCCCTAAAGGAATACCTCGCCATCCGGCAGAGGAGGAACTGATGGGTTTTCTCGTTCCCGGGTTCCTCGCCGGCGCCGCCCTGGTCGGCCTCCCGCTTTACCTCCATCTGCTTCGCCGCCACACGACTACTCCTCGCCCCTTCAGTTCAATAATGTTTTTCGAGCGCCGTACGCAGAGCTCGATTCGCCACCGCAGGTTCCGTTATCTGCTGCTGCTCTCGCTAAGGCTCGCAGTCTTGTTGTTGATCGTCCTTGCTTTCGCCAATCCTTACTTCAAACGCGCAGCCGTCGCAGCAGCAGGAGACAAACAATTGCTCCTCATTGTGGACGACTCCTTCAGCATGCGAGCGGGTACTCGGCTAACGGATGCCAAGCGGGAGGCGCTCTCGGTTCTCGCATCGCGCAACGAGTCGACGCGCGCTCAGGTGGCGGCGCTCGGCTCGCGCCTACAGGTTTTGACCGAGCCCGTTCAGGACTCCGCCGCGCTGCGGGCCGCGGTCGACAGTATCGGTCCCGGAGATTCTCGCTCCAGCTTTGCCGAGCTTGCACGGGGTGTTCGCTCGCTCGCCGAAGGTGCGCACGCACCCATCGAACTTCACTTTTTCAGCGATATGCAGAAATCGTCCATGCCGGCAAGCTTCTCGGAACTCTTGCTGCCGCCGAGCGTGGCCCTGGTTCTCCATCCAGTGGTCGAGCGCGCCCAGCCCAACTGGGCCGTTGAATCCGTCCGTGCACCGGGCCGCGTCTGGAATGCCAGCGAGGCGCGAGTCCAGGCGACCATAGCGGGATATCAGACGCCGGCCGCGACACGCGCGGTTTCGCTATTCATTAACGGTAAAGAGGTCGCAAGCCAGAATGCCGAAGTCCCCGCCGGTGGGCGAGCCAACGTTGAATTTCAGTCGCTCGACGTGCCCTATGGTTTCAGCCGATGCGAAGTGCGAATTGACGGTGCCGATACATTGCCCGCCGATGACGCCTATCTGTTTTCCGTAGAACGATCCGATCCTCAGCCCGTTTTGCTCGTGCACGAGGCAGGAGACACCCGATCTTCCGTATATTTCGGATCGGCACTGGGCTCAACCGCGGAATCGTCCTTCTCCTTCCAGTCGCTTACCGTGGATCGCGCCGCCGGCGTTTCGCTCGCGCGATATGCATTTATCGTGCTCGCTGACGTCGGCTCGCTGACGTCACAATTCGAGAACGACCTGGTGCGCTACGTCCGGGGTGGTGGAGGGGTTCTCATTGCGGCCGGAACCTCGACCGGGCATCGGTCGCGAATTCCAGTGTTTGAAGAAAACGTGCTTGCGATACACGATTATTCGCGAGATGGAGCGCGGTTTCTCGCGGCCGGAGAAACCGATACGTCGCATCCGTCGCTTGCGAACAGCGAACACTGGGCCGGTGCCAAGTTCTACTACGCGGTCGCGGTCGATCCCTCCGCCTCGCGCGTTGTAGCAAAGCTGACGGATCAAACACCTTTATTGCTCGACAAGAAAATTGGCGAGGGTCACGCGCTTTTACTTGCCTCGGGCCTTGACGGTATAACGAACGACTTGCCCGTTCAACCGGTTTTCGTTCCATTCGTCAAGCAGACGGCACTCTACCTTTCAGGCACTACCGACCGAGGTGGCGCGCGAACCGTAGACTCCGACCTGGAACTGCGCACATCAAAGGAGCAGGCCGTAAGTGTAGAGATCGTGGACCCCGCTGGACGACGGCCGCTTTCGCTTGAGGAGGCGGCAACGGCGGAATCCTATCAACTGACAAGCAGCGGCTACTATGAGGTTCGTTTGGCCAACGGTCGCCGCGATCTAGTGGCAGTAAATCCAGACCGGCGCGAATCGGATCTTGAAATTGTTCCCGGTGACGATCTTGCGCTGTGGCGGGGAAACACTGGCGCGGAGCCGAAACAGTCGACCGCGGCGGTCGCCCAGTCCGAACCGGCGAAACCTCGCAGCCTTTGGTGGTACGCTATGCTTTTAGCGCTGCTGGCAGGGATTGCGGAATCGGTAGTAGCAAGCCGCTACCTGGCTGTACAACGGGAAGAACCGTGACCGCGCGTCAACAGCTTGAGTCATACCTGAACCAGATAGAACGGCGCTTGCGCATTCGCACGACTCTGCGCGGCGCGGCGATTCTCGCGTTATCCGCCCTCCTCACGACCTGTGTCCTGGTGCTCATCGCGAACGCGCTCGCGTTTTCAGGAGCCAGTGTCGTCAGCGCGCGGATCATCCTGTACCTCGTCATTGCGGCATGCATTGCGTTTGGAGGCGCGGCCCCTTTAATGAGATTGAACCGCCGGCGAAGCGCGTGGGAAGCCGAAGCCGCCGTGCCTGAATTTGGGCAGCGCCTGATTACGCTTGCTGAACGCGATCGCGCGGGCGAGGGCGCCTTCGCCGAATTGCTCGCCGCCGATACCTTGAAGGTCGCTGAGCGGGCCCAAGTAGCTCACGTGGTGCCCAACAGAAAGCTGATGGTTTCTCTCGGCACGGCACTTGCCGCGTCGGGTGTTCTGGTCTGGTTGATTGTGGCAGGGCCCGGCTTCCTCGGTTACGGTGCGGCGCTTCTCTGGGCCGGCAGTGCCGGCGCCGCTCCGCTCTACGATCTCAGGGTCACGCCGGGCGATGCGGCGGTTCGCAGAAATACCGATCAGGTCATCAACGCCCAGCCCCGCGGTATCCAGACCAGCGCCGTTCGCATCTACGCGCGCTATGAAAGCTCGTCGAAGTGGGAGCAGCTTCCCATGCAGCCCCAGCCCGGCACGTCCGGTTTCCAGTTCTTGTTCGCGGGACTGCCTGAAGGTGTCGAATACTATGTCGAAGCCGGACCGCTGCGGTCCCGCCATTTCCGTATTCGCGTGACGGATGTGCCGGCCATCAAGCAGATTCGCGTGACCTATCGGTTTCCGGCTTGGACAGGCACTTCTCCTTCAACTGAGGACCACGGCGGCGATCTCCGTGCGCTCGAGGGAACGGACGCGGATCTTGAAATCACTACCGATCACCCGTTAGCCGAGGGCGTGCTGGTGCTGGACGACGATCGTCGAATTCCACTTTCGGGCGGTGGGAGCAATACCTATCGCGGCACGATCCATCTGGAAAAGGACGGCGCATACCACGTTGCCACCCTCGATCAAGGCGAACCGGTCCGCATCTCCGAAGATTATTTCATTAGTGCAACCAAGGCGGACGCGCCCGATGTCGCGATTGCAAGGCCAGGCGGCGACTATCACGCGAGCCCGATCGAGGAAGTGACGGTCGAGGCGAAAGCAGACGACGCGTTCGGGCTCCGCGACTTCACCCTGCATTATTCGGTCAACGGCCGCGCCGATCAGGCGCTCAACCTGCTTTCCCGAAGCGGCGAGAAGACCGCCGATGGCTCAACCGTCATTCGCCTGGAGGATTTCAAAGCCGTGCCGGGTGACATCGTAAGCATCTACGCCACGGCGAAGGACGCTCGCGCCGAGTCCAGAACCGACATGTTGTTCATTCAGGCGGAACCCTTCGAGCGTGAATATTCACAGTCGCAGCAATCCGGCGGCGGTGGCGGCGGTTCCGGCAGTGCCCCTGACGAGATTTCCCAGCGGCAAAAGGAAATCATTGGCGCGACATGGAAACAACTGGGTGATAAAGGGGCGTCGGCCGAGAGTGCCGCCGAGAACGCCAAGTTCCTGTCTGGAGTTCAATCGAAACTCCACGATCAGGCCGTATCGCTTGCCAATCGCCTCCAGATGCGCGGCCTGGACAGTGGAAATGACGAGTTCGTCGCGTTCCAGAAAAACATGAATGCCGCCGCGGATGCCATGACGCCGGCATTGGAGACCTTGCGCGTCCAGAAGTGGAAAGACGCACTTCCCCACGAACAACAGGCGCTCCAGTATCTCCTGCACGCCGAAGCCACGTTCCGCCAGATTCAGGTGGCGTTCGGCAGCGCCGGCGGCGCCAATGGCGGAGCTTCCGGGTCGGCTGGCCGCGATCTTGCGAGCCTGTTTGATCTCGAGCTGGATACGCAGAAGAACCAATATGAGACGGCCCAGAGAGCGGACTCGGCCAGTCAGCGAAGCCAGGAAGTCGATGAGGCGCTTCGCAAGCTCGATGAGCTGGCGCGCCGCGAGGAGCAACTGGCCTCGCAGGGAAACACGAGTCTGCCTGAACAGCGCTGGCAGCAAGAAATGCTGCGGCGCGAAGCCGAACAGTTGCAGCGCCAGATCGAGCAACTTACCCGCAGCGGCCCGTCGCCGTCGGATTCGGCGAACGGCCAGTCCTCCGGACAATCGTCTGCCAGTGGAGCGTCCTCTGACTCGCACGTCGAACGGGCACTTAATCAGCTCCGGCAAGCCGACGAGGATATGAGACGCGCCGCCTCGCAAGGGCAGGGTCAGGCAGACGCCCGGCGCGCTGCAGAACGCCTTCGCGATGCCACCAATCTTCTGAGCGGCACACAGCGTCAGCAGAACTCCGGCCGCCTCGACGCGCTCGCCGAGGAGGCGGGCCGCCTCGCCAGCGAGCAGCGCAGTCAATCGGATCGCATTCGCGACCCTGAGAGCGCTTCGCGCGGCGATGCCAAGGGAAATTCAAATCAGGGGACACCGGAATCGCTCGCCGATGATCGCCAGCGCCTGGCCGACGATCTTGCCCGCCTGGAATCTCAGATGCGAGCTGCCGTACGCGATCTCGCCTCGAGCGATCACGCGGCAGCTTCGAAGCTTCGCGATGCCGTCCGCCAGGTGGACCAATCGAACCTCGATAGCCGGATGCAGCGCAGTGCGGATATGCTGCGTCGCAGGATGAATCCCGATCGGAATGGCAGCGAGGCGCAAATCGCATCCGACTTGCAACAACTCCAGCAGCAGACGCGCGAAGCCCAGCAGGCGCTTGGCAGCGGCGCGCAACCGGGCGACTCGCAAAGCGCTCTGGAACAGGTTCAGAAACTTCGCGATCGTCTGGAGGCGCTGGATCCCAATTCCGGCGGCCGGAATGCTCCCGGGGGGCGCGAAGTGGGCCCTGGCGATCGAAATGGAGCAATTGGACAATACGTGAATCCGGGCGGCGGCCCGTCCAGCGGACCGGTCTACGGGGGCATGAACACCGGCAACAATGTTTACAATAGTGGCCAGGTTCCATCGCCATCTGCTCGCGATGCCACTCCGACACCCGAGACGACGTATCGCGACAGCGTCGCTCAGCTCAATCAGCTTCGCCAGACGTTGAAGGATGATCCCGAATCACTGACACAGGTTCAGGAACTGATTCGTGAGATGCAGCGCCTGGACCCCAGCCGCTTTCCGGGAAATCCCGCAATGGTCCAGGAGCTGCATAATCGCGTCCTGGGAGAGGTGGACAGACTCGAGCTTGCGTTGCAGCGGGCTTCAGAGGCAAAGCAATCCGGCCAGGTGCACAACGCAGACTCCCAACCCATGCCGCCTGGGTACGAAGACGCCGTAGCCGAGTATTTCCGCCGCTTGAGCAAGACGCCCTAGACCCGCGATCGGTCTTGCCTGTAGCTCGACGTCTGAGTTCAGCATGTCGGCGATCTACGATCTGATCGGAAAGCACAGCGATGCCATCGGGATACGCGCCCCTTCCAACGCTTGTTCCAAGCCGGCTGCGCCGGATCTCCTTGACGAAACTAGAAATCAAACCGCAAGGCGAACTGCATGACTCTGGAGGGCTCCTGGCCCGCGAGGCCGCTGATCACGCCGAAAGTACCGGACGGGAGGAGCGGATTTGGTAGCCCAAAGTTCGTATGGTTGAAGACGTTGTAGGCGTCGGCGCGAAATTGCAGCCGGTACCTCTCGGTCAACGGGAAATTCTTGATAACGCCGAGATCCAAGTTCGAAAAATGCGGCCCGCGCAGGTTATCCCGAGTACCCGTTTCCAGGCCGGTAACGGGGACATATGCAGCAATGGCAGCCTGCGGATTCTTGAAGAACTGAACCTGGTCGTTGTCGGCGGTGTCAACATGGATGCCGGGAGCAAGCGCCGACCTGGGTCCCACAAAGGTTTCCCCGGCATCCGCCGCAAGGCTCGTCGTGCTGGCGATACCGGTGCCGGCTGTCAGAGCCAATCCCGTGCGCCAGGTTTCAATCCCGGATACCTGCCAGCCGCCTATGACTTCGTTCAGCAATCCGCCAGCATTCCGGCCCAGGGCCTGGCCTCGACCAACGGGCAAGTCGTACACGAAATCCGCGCTGATCTGGTCCGTCGCATCGAACTCGGAATTGCCTCGGCAGGCATGCGTATTAGTTGCATCGCACAAAATCGACGTGACACCAGCTTCGAAGTTGCCGTTCTCATTGGCGACGATCGAGTTGTTGTCAATGGAGTGAGAGTAGGTGTAGTTAAAGTCGAACTGCAGGTTGTGAGACAACCTCTTGCGCAAAGTCGTAAAAAGCGCGTCGTAGGAGGAAGAGCCTTTGTTTGTCGCCAGCGCATTGATGAAGAACTGCGGCGTTAAGCCGACGTTGGGCGGCAAGGGAATGCCCGCCACGACCCCAGCTGTGTTGCCTAACGCCAGCGCCGGCACGTTGTTGTCGTAAACGAAGGCGGTGCAGCTTGATCCTAAATCCGCTTCGCAGGATCCGGGACCACCGAGCGCGGCATTCATCTGGTTCTCGAAGAACGGCTGGTTTGGCACGCTGGGCAGATTCTTCTGGGCTGCCAGTTCCAGGACGGTGAACGCCTGGGCCAAGCTCTGCTTGGATGCGGGATCAACGAAATTGATGGCCTGCGCACCGTCGGCCAAAACCAGCAGCTTGCGGCCAAACCGTCCGTAATAGTCGAGCTCAAGCTGGAAGCCACCGGGAAGTTCGCGCTGCAAACCGAAACTGGTCGTGATCGAGTAAGGCGTGTGAAACTGGTTGTCGATTCCGTAATTGAAGATCGCGGTGGGCGTCGTCGGAATCTGAAACGGCGGTGGATTGATGGGAAACGGCAGCGAGTTGACGGCGGCCAATCGCGGATCGGATTGCAGCGAGGCTACCGCCCCGCCGCCCCCAAATTCGGCAGTGACCGAATTTCCGAATATATAGTTGGACTGGTCCTCCAGGTTCGTGAGGGCGTTAACAACGGTCTCGTCGTAGATCAGCGAGGCTCCTGCCCGAAATACGGTCTTTCGATCCCCCAAAACTCGGTTCAACAGGCCGTCGCGGAAGGACGGATTCCACGCGAAGGCCAGCCGGGGCGAGAAATCATGCAGTTCGTTCGAGTACATGGGCGGGGCGTGGTTGGCCTTCCCAGTTAGCTCATAGACCAGAAGCGGTGTGGCGTCGGGTCCGGAAATGCCGTTCAGACCGTTCAACTCGCGAGTCGCCAAAATAGATTTCAGATTGGTGTTGAGGAAGCTGGACTGAACGCCATTGGTCTCATAGGGAACGGTCTGGTATTGGTACCGGACTCCGAACGTGACCGTCAGATCGCTGCGGGCCCTCCAAGAATCCTGGGCGTAGCCCGCGAGTTCGTTGATGCGCCAGGTCCGGTGTACTAGGGTGCCCTGAGCGAGTTGATCGCCGGCCTTGGAGAAATTGACCAAAGCTTGCAGGTTGTTGATGGCTCCCAGAGCGCCTACAAAAAAGTTGTCCCAATTGGCTTGGGCGATCTGATCTTGCAGGATATTGCTGGGTTCCAGGTTACTCGGGAGGCTCGAAACGTTACCTCCGAGTCCCAACTGAATGAACGCTAGGTCATTGGTGAGCGAGTTGAAAAGTTTGACCGGATTCCATTGCGCGCCGAAGGTAACCGAGTGCTTACCGTGAAGGTAGGTGACGTCGTCTCGAAACGTCGGGTCCGGGGCGATGTGCCCGATTTGGCTTTGGCGAACGTAGGGGTTCGCCAGAGCTCCTCCAAAAAACGACAGCAGGTAGACGCCGCCGGCTGGATTGAAAAGTATGGGGTCATTGTCGTTGGCCCGGGTTTCACCGTACGTGAATTGGTTGATGAAGTTCGGGCTGGCGGTCCAGGTCTCACCGAGCACCCAGGCACGATCCTGGATGATAGCGGGCGCCGTGAGGGGATCGCCCGGAAACTGATTTGGAAACAGGACGCTTGATTCATTCCGAAAGTTAAACCTGGCAAATATCTTGTTGTTCGTGTTGATGTTGTAGTCCACGCGCGCCGTGTACCCGTTTTCGGTCAGATCGTCCGGAGCGTTGAATCGAAAGCCAGCGGTGTTAATTCCGTCTCCTCCGGAGTAATCGTTGGGGGTCGGATAGCGAGTCTTGAACAGATTCATCAGAGCGGGAGCAACGCCCAGCGCGGTGAAACCCGGTGTGGTCGCATTTGTGCAGCCCGGGGGCAGGCTGCATGGGTCGAGCGCCGCCACTTGGGCGGGGGAAAGAATTGTCACGCAATTTGTGCTGACATCGGCGGAAGTCAAACGCGCCGTGTTGGTGCAGCCAGGGTTGTTGTTGATATAGGCGAGTTCGCCATTCTGGACGTGCGGGAAAGGCACTAGCTGATCTACAGATTGTGCGGAGTTATCCCGCCTGCCGTCATATTCAAAGAAGAAGAAAAGCTTGTCCTTCACAGCCGCGCCGCCCAGATTGGCTCCGAACTGATTCCGCTCCAAGGCCAGCCGGGGAACGCCAACCTGGTTATTGAAGAACGTGTTCGCTTCGGTCGCGGCAGTCCTGTTGTATTCGTACAGTGTGCCGTGCCAGGTGTTCGAGCCGCTCTTGGTCGTAATAATGGTCTGCGCCCCGCTCCGGCCACCGTAGGCAGGCGTCGGATTGGCCACCAGAGTGTTGAACTCCTGAATGGCCTCGACAGGAATCGCTGCTTGAGTTTGAAATGAAACGCCAAAGGCAAAATCGGTGGCGTCGATTCCGTCAACGAAAATATTGTCCTGGTCGGCGCGGGCGCCCGCCACAGAACCGTCCCGGCTGAAGTTTGGATCGTTGGTCGGATTACCACGCGGGGTCTGGGCGCTGACCACGCCAGCCTCAAGCCGCAACAATTGGCCCGGGTCATCCCGGTACTCGTTTGGAAGGCTTTCAATGGTCCGCATGTCGAACGTGTTGCCAATGGAAACGTCCGTCGTGTTGAGGGTGACTGAACCTTCAGCGGTTACTTCGACTTTCTGCTCGACAGTACCCAGCGCGAGTTTGACGTCCTCGGTGGTCGCCGTCGCAACGGGCAGATAGAGATTGTTGACCACGAAAACCTCAAAACCATCCTTTTTGACCGTCAAGGAGTAGCCAGGCCCGGGAGGGAGATCCGCAATCCGGTAGGCACCGTTTCCGCCAGTCTTCGCCGCGTAGGAAGCATTTGTGCGAATGTTCAGCAAGGTGACGTCGGCACCGGCTACGGCGGCGCCGGAGGTGTCGGTCACAGTGCCCGTGACGGAGGCGACGCTCTGCGCGGTCGTGACCGCCGGGAAAATGCACCAAACTGCCAGGACTAGCGCTGCGACAATTCCGTTACGCATGTGTCTCCTCCAATTCCCTGCTTGAGATTCGATCTGAAATAGCGTGGTCAGTTCTCGGGCTCGCGGATCGGAAAGTGTTCGGCGCTCACAGCAACCGTCGGTCAGGAACAGAGCTCACCCCCGTGAATTCACTGGAGGATTGCAACTGGCAGGCCAAAAGGAATCCGGGAGCAGCGAACTTCCGAAAGTCCGTATGCTCAATGGGATAGGAGAACAAACAGAAGTGTTCCGATAACAAAACCAGAGCTTCTATCCGAATAACAATAGTTGGGCGTTACTGCGAGATTCTAAGGTTCGGATACATGGAGAAAAAACGGCAAGAAAGGCGTGAATGGGCCAGAGCGGTTGCACCATCTTCATCGGACTATTTGGGCAAATCGCGACCGGGGTACGCCAACCTGCGATCTCGAACAAATGTTTAACGGAGGGTAGGAGTAGGACCAGGATGCCGTAACCGAGCGCCTCGCCCCCGGGCGCGCCAAAGGGCAGGATCCTGGCGTCCGTCCTGGTACTTAGTTCCGGACTGTGCGGTCAAGCGCTTTACTTCGCGTCCGCGGCACGCTGCGTTGCGTCGCTCGCGTACTTCTTACAGTTGTCCTGCATGCCCCCGGGCATCTGCGCGCAGCGGTTGAAAGCATCTGCTGCTTCTTTGTATTTGCTCAAGTTCTCGAGGTCCGCTCCCAGAATAAAGTAATCGGTCGGGTCGGGCGTTGCTTCATTCTGTGTCGCCGTCTCAAGCTCCTTGGCGGAAACGTCGTATTGCTCGCGGCGGAAATAGACCAGACCGAGACCGCTGTGTGCCACAGCCAGCTCGCCCGTTTTGAACTGGGTGAATTGGTCGTCGGTCAAGCCGCCCGGCTTTTGCATTGTGGTCATGACGTCCAGAGCATGCTTCTCGTAGAATTCCGCTTTTTCCAGCTTCTTATCCGCGTCGGGCTCGTGAGGGTCGAACGCGCGGGGTATGACCCATCCGCTCAGCGCAAGCAGATGCACGTCGTCGGGAAACAGTGAAAGACCTTTCTCCGAGTAGGTGTAGAAGCTCGGCAAATCCTTCCTGTCATAATAAAGTTGCGACAGTTCCTCGTAGACCGCTGCGGTGTAGCGGTCCGACGGATATTTCGCTAGGAAAGTTATGCCCAAGTGAATCTTCTTGTCGCCATCATTTTCACTGGCTTTGTGAAACGCCTGGTAGGCCGCCTGTTCCTTTGGATCGCCCAATTCCTGCCGCATGTATTCTTCCGATGTGCTGCGCATCCCCTGCTGGTCGTCCATGGTCTTCAGCGTAGGGTTCAGAGGACCTCCCGCTGGCGCCCCCTGCGCGTCGCAGTTACCAGGACACAGACAGCAGCCCAGGAACGTTGCCAGGACTAGGATCGAGCGCGTCCAAGTCGTTTTGTTCATGGCGCAATTCTCCCTTCGCTTTACAAAAAACCACATCCCCGGGGCAGCGCGCGCTTATTCCCAGCCTGTTTTGGAGTTGTACGGCATCATGAAACCCATTGCTTCGATTTCGTGAATTTTTCCGCCACTGACTTTGTAAATATGGGCAGCCGGAAGATCGAACGGCTTGAAGTTCATGTCCACATGATCGACGCCCGGAACGCCTACAATCTTCAGGGTCTTTTCCTCCATCGGATGCCGGAACTGTGAAAGCCCAAACACGAGACCGGTTTCCGGGTCGGCGATTTCGACGCGGCGGGGCTCGATGCGCTTGATGTAGCTCATCACGCGCGTATCAAGCTGCGCGGCGCAGCCCATCGCACCCATGGTTCCGAAACTCGGTGTGGCTGGCGGAGGATTACCGGTGGTCTGAAAGCCGTTCTCGCGGCGCACGCAATCATTGGCAAACGGCGCTGCGTGGCCGTTGCTGGTCGTGAGAGCTTCGTAGTACGTAAGCCCGATTCTTAGCATTTCGTCACGGGGAACACGCTGGTCAGGCGGAACTTCCTTTGAGAAAGTTGGCCGCGGCACCTGAAGGTTGGGGAGGCTCGTGTCGCGAAGATTTCGCGCGATTAGGTGTTCGGCTTCTACGATCTCGCCGTTGCGGATCTTCAGCCGCAGCGCGAACTCGATTGGTCGATCGTTCTCCTGCATGACTCCCAGGAAACCAATTTCCTGTGAAACCGTGTCGGGCACGTAAATCTTGAACGTAGTCGGTATAGCGGAGGCCGTCTTCCAAAGACCGTCTCCTGGCTTCATTGGGACGGTGTTTTCGACGAACTTTACGTCCGGTGAAAACTTAACGATCGATGGATCGTGCGCAACAAGGCCCGCCAAATAGATGTTGGTGGTCATAATGAGACACGCCCGATCGCATTGCTGGGCCTGAGACGGGCGCGGGAAAGCAAAAGCAGCTATCGATACGAGTAAAATCGCGGCAAATCTAGATGCGGTTTTCAATATATCTCCCCCGGGCTACCAATTCTGTCACGCGCTCGCGCGTTTTTGCCAAAGCTCTGCGCTCGCGATCCGTGCGCCTTCAACCAACGCCTCGAATTTCGCCCACATCACCGACGGCGCTGCACGTTGAATAAACTGCGCCTGCGCGAAGCCGCAATCGGTTCCAGCAATCAGATTCTCGCGTCCGACCAGGCGCGCAAAGCGCACGATTCGGTCGGCGACGAGCCGCGGATGCTCGACCGTCATGGTGTGATGCGTCACCACGCCCGGTATCAGAACTTTGCCGTCCGGCAGTTTCGTCGTTTCCCAGACGCGCCATTCGTGTTCGTGACGAGGATTCGCCGCTTCGATCGAATATGCCCCGGCGCGCACGCTAAGAATAAAACCGAGAATTTCTTCCAGTGGCGCATCGGCCAGATGAGGCACGTGCCAGCTGCCGAAGCAGACATGATAGCGCACGCGATTCTCCGGGATACCCTCGAGCGCATGATTTAGCGCCTCGATGCGCAACCCGGCCCATTGCCGATATTTTTCCGGACTCTGTTCGACGTAGTGGTCGTACATATTGGCAAGCACGGCGTCGTCGACCTGCACGAGGAGCCCCGATTCGTAAATCGTGCGATATTCCTCCCGCAGCGCATCGGCAATCGCATACACGTAGTCTTTTTCCGTCGGATAGTATTCGTTCACGCCGTCATAGGCCGAACTCGCCGGCGCAACCACGGGTAAAAAAGCCTCCTCGACATTTACGGCACGCAGAGCCGCCTGCAGATTCGCAATGTCGCGGTCGATGCTCAGGTGGTCGCGATACTTGATCGGGCCGATGCACGCTTCGGTCGGGACGCCTTTTGACATCCAGGGAAACTCCGTCGCCATCACTTCGGGAAATCGGTCGCGGTCACGCCCAAGCCAGTAAACAGGCCGCAACTGATCGGGCCGGTGCTCGAAGCCGGTGATGCGTTCAAGAATATAGTTCGACCAGCTGGATTTCCCGAATTCGCCGTCGTTGACGATGTCGATGCCGGCCTTTGCCTGCATCTTCACGATTTCTGCGACCGCTTCGCGCAAGCCCTGTTCATAACGCTGCTTGTTCTCTGCCGATTCGCCTGCAACCGCGGCGAAGTCCCGCAGATGCTGCGGCCGGACAATGCTGCCGACGTGCGTGGTCAGAATGCGTTTCTCGCTTCGTTTCATTCGCGGCTCTCTCCAATTCTATTCGTCAACGAGCTTCAACTCAATTTCGGGACGTCGACCCCGCCGGAGCCGTTATGGGCTCAAGCTTGGCCAGAATTTCATGCCTGCGATCCTCAAACCACGGAGGCAAATGAAGCTTGGTGCCAAGGTCGCTGGCCTTTTCGTCTTTTTCAAACCCTCCGGGCACATTGCAACAACACTCGACCAATACACCGCCAGGCGAACGCACATACATCGAGTGAAAATAGAAGCGATCCTTTATCTCCGAGGCGTCCGTATAGCCGAGCTCCTCGTAGATCGCCTTCTGAGCCGCGAGTGCAGCATCGTCCGCTACCCATAGCGCGAGGTGATGGACCGTGCCGGCCCCAAATGTCCAACTGCCCGGCGCGCGATCCGGCTCGTGCAGCAGCGTCAAGGTCTTGTTCGCACCGCCGCTGCCCAGTTCGAATCGGTAGTACGCGCCGTCGACGCCCGTTTTGCGGAATCCGATTGCCTCGGTGAGAAATTTCTCCTGCTCGCTCACATCGCGAACCGAAAGGACCGTCCCGTGGAAGCCGCGCACCGATTCCGGCTGCCGAATCTCTTTCGTCGTCCAGCCCTCGCGCGCATCGTCCTTATCTTCAAGTACCTCGAAGCTCAGCCCGGCGGGATGGTGGAATCGAATGAACTTTTGCCCGAAGCGCTCTTCTGCCGCCCCGTGATCGACTCCGTGCCGCTTGAAATGCTCCTGCCAGAACGGCAGCGAGCCTTTGGAGACCGAGTAGGTAATGGACTGAACTTGTCCGGATCCTCGCTTCCCCGCAAGCCGACTATAGGGAAACGTGGTCATGATCGAACCGGGCTCGATGTTTGCATTCGAGTAATACAAGTGGTAGTGCGGAAAGCGGCCATCCATCAGGACGGTTTGCTTGGCCAGCCGCTGACCGACAATTCCAGTAAAAAAATTGACATCTTCCTGTGCTTTGCCGGCACAGGCAGTAATGTGGTGATATCCGGTCGCGGGATAATCCATGGCGCCCTCCTGGCCGGGCGAAGATCCTCTGGCAAGGCTTTCACTGTGGCTCGCACAGGAGTCCGGTCCGACGACCCCATGCCGTGCCCAACGCGATGCGCTTGCAAGAGCGCACGCGGCTACTTACTACGGCCAAATCGTCTGTGTCAATACAATCTTGTATTCATTCATGGACGACCGGACCGCAAATGTCATTTGTTTTCTTTGTCGATGCGCGTGAAAAACGCGGCGCGTGTATACATTGTCTGGACAAGATATGATTCCTAGCAGTATCGTAAGCGACCGAGAGGCAATCTGAATGACCGAGGAATGCCCGATCGATTTCGTCAAACGGGTTCGAACGGCGGCGCTGCTAGTGGTGTTTTTTTCCTTGGCGACCGTTTTCGTGCGTCCGACACTCGCTCAGCAGGATCCGTCCGGAGAGTGGTCTCCGCGATTTGACGAAGACCAGCGCGAGCGGCTCGCTGGCGCTGAAATCGGCGATTATCTCGGCTTGCCAATCAACGAAGCCGCGCGCCTGAGAGCCGACAGCTGGGACGCCACGCTGGTCGAGCTCCCCGAAAATCAGTGTCGCCAGCACGGTTCCGATTACGGCTGGCGCGGTCCTTCACAGCTCAGCATCTGGAAGGAAGTCGATCGCGCCTCGCAGAAAGTAATCGCTTATCACACGCATATGTCCGCCTACGGGGCAGAGCAGACCATCTGGATGGATGGCCGTCCGCATCCTCCCGAGTACGCGCGACACACCTGGGCGGGATTTTCCACGGGCAAATGGGAGGGCGACATCCTGGTGGTCACAACAACCCACCTCAAGGAAAACTGGCTCGGGCTAAACGGTGTTCCTCGCAGCGACCAAGCGACCGCGAGTGCCCACATCATGCGCCACGGAAATTGGCTGACCGTCGCGGCGATCACCCACGACCCGGTTTATCTGACCGAACCGCTGATTCGCACGGTCGACTTTATTTACAATCCCCAGGCTCAAATGGCGCCGTGGCCTTGCGAATCGGTCGATGAAGTCGATCGACCAGCCGGCGTCGTGCCACACCATTTGCCCGGGACCAATCCCTATCTCGAGGAGTTCGGCCGCAGATACGGAGTTCCGATTGAGGCCACTCGCGGCGGCGCAGAAACGATGTACCCGGAATATCAGGAAAAGGTCCGGAAAATGAAAATCCCGCCGCCTCTGCCGAAGAAAACTCCCAGCAATTAGCGACGAGACATGAAAGCTTCCGTTCGGCGCTTTAGCCAGGTCGATCGCGATCTACATCCACTTGTCGATCGGGAAAACGCCGCGGGTAATCGCCCGGTTCGACCCTATTTACGGCGCGCGGCTTCCTCGTTCTGGCTCTGATGCGTGCGCCAGCCTTCGGCATATTGCGTGCGCGCGACCTCGGAGTACGGGACCGGGCTCACGATTGCGCGAATCTTGGTTTGCACGTGCCGCTCGACAGTCGGCTTGGCCGATCCCCCGCCTTCCTCGCCCCACACGAATGTAACTTCCGAACCCGGCTCGGCATAATCCTCATCGACGATCGCAAGCGTAAGCATCCGGCCTTCGTTTGAGCTATATCCACACCAGGTCGAGATGCCAATCGTCTTGCCATCGCTCATCACCTTGTCGTAAGGGAGCGTCGAGTACACCGCCGACGGAAAATCGAAATACTTTGCCCGGTCGGTTTTGTTGAACATGGTGTTGATCGCATGCGTTACTTCGTTGCTGTCGAGCGCGAGGGTCACCTTCTTGCGGTGCAGCTTGCTCGCCATCTTTTCAAGGGCTGCACGCCCGATGAAATCGTGGTCGAACTTGACGATCGGGCCGTAACCCAAGTCCCACGGCGTGAGGTAATAGTCCTCGATGTTGTTTGAGTAAAAACTCCCACCCAACGACGCGATCGCCTCATAACTGGTCGCCGGCAACCATTGCCGGTAGGCCTTCAGCTTTTCGCCGGAGTAAACTGCAGGCATCGGCGAAGGAATCCATCCTGATTCCAGCGTGTTGGACGAATAGGCCCGCGCGCCCACCAGGCGGAGTCCGAATTCCTTTCCGGCCTCGAAAATCGCGAGCCTCACCGCTTCGCCGTCTTCCCATGGCCCGAAAAGCTCGAAGCCCGGCTGCCCCGCCATGCCGTGCCGCAACGCGCGAACCCTTTTTCCTGCGATCTCGAGCGTGGTCATGTTGAAAAACTTCAAATCTGGAGCAGGCTTCCCCATCACCTTCTCAATCGTCTTCATCGCATTGGGACCCTGGACCTGAAAACGATAGGCCTTGCGAACGATCGGACCCGGCCGCGCGACCGATCGTTCGTCGCGCTCGAACTTCACGTTGTACTTGCCGATTTCACCGTTGTACTGCACCCAGTTATGGACCGACGGGCGGCCCACCAGATTGAAAAGATCCTTCTCGAGGTAGAACAGGATCACGTCACCGATCACGTAGCCGTCGTAATTACACGGAACGAACTGCTTGGCTTTATCCGGTTCGAAATTCTTGAAACTGTTCACGCCGAGATCGGAAAGAAGTCTCAGCGCGTCCGGACCCTGCAGGTACATGTCGGTCATGTGATAGGACTGATTAAACAGCACACAGGTCTGCTGCCAGGCGCGTTGCTCATCTCTCCAGTTTGAATATTCTGCGGGGACAACCGGATACACATAGGGCCCGGTCTGCGAATTGCGAAGGAGATTTACAGGATTTCCGGCTGCTTGCAGTACGGCTTCTAGACTCTTGTGACTCACAGTTTCTCCCCTGGGTCGATTCCGGTTCTTGCGGCGACCTAAGGATTCATGCCCTAGGTCAAGCCAGCATCACGTGCAAGGCCTCGCGCGAAAGATTAAGGACCGATACACAAGGTGTCAAGGCAATTGTACTCGATTCTCATCCCAATGCATTCAGACTGATGCTCCCTGTATTTCGCTATGGGATGCAGAGTTGTGGGGGATTGGCCTATTTCCATTGTTTCTAGACGAATCAGGGCAGCATCATCCGTTCTCCGCACACACAATTCTCAGTACTTACGTAACTATGTATACATATTTATCTTGACAAGAACATTCGCGCCGTATTATCTACGCCCCACACAGGGGCCGGGGTGCCTAGATCTGCTCTCGCTCCTAACGTTGTATACCGAAGGGACGGTGGGAAATGGCAAATAGCCAGGGGGGCCGGAAGCGCCTTTGTGCGTCCGTGTGTCTGGTACTACTGTTCGTCTTGTCGTGCGCCGTGTACACACAGGGACAAACCGAAACCGCGACCATTACCGGCACCGCTACGGATCCTTCCGGCGGGGCCGCTGCGGGCGCGAAGATCCAAGCGATAAATCTTGGGACGAACACTACGCAAGACACCGTCACAGATTCCGCAGGTCGGTACAAGTTGGCCGATCTTCCGGTGGGCACCTACAACGTGCAGGCCTCACTCGCCGGATTCAAGACCGTCGTGCACGAGAGTGTGACCCTCGCCGTCGGCGGCTCCCTGGTCATCGATTTTTCGCTTCCAGTCGGCCAAATCAGCCAGACCGTCAACGTCGAGGCCGATGTCTCTCGCGTCGAGACCGAGACTTCCGAACTCTCTACTCTTATCAGCCCCCAACAGATGCGCGAGTTGCCCCTCAATGGGCGCAATTTCGAGCAGCTTCTGACACTCGCTCCCGGCGTTACCCCGATCCCGGCCGCAGCCAATTTCGTAACCGGCATCACCATGTATGGCGCGCAGACCAACTATTCAGTAAACGGATCTCGGCCGGAAGGCCAGATGTTTTTGCTCGATAGCACAGACATTCGCGACTTCTGGGAACACGGCTCCGGGTCGGGGGCGACCGGTTCTTCCCTGGGAGTCGAAGCGATTGGTGAATTTCAGGTTCTGACGAACACCTATACGGCCCAATTTGGCGGCAACGGCGCGGTCGTGAACGCAGTCAGCCGCTCGGGAACCAACGATCTGCACGGCACGGCCTACGAGTTCCTTCGAAATAGTGCGCTCGATGCAAGCGACCACTTTGACCTCGGCCACACGCCGCCTCCATTCCGGAGAAACCAATTCGGGGGCGACCTCGGTGGAGCGATCAAGAAGGACAAGCTGTTCTTCTTCGGCAACTACGAAGGATTCCGTGAGACGCTCACCGAAACTGTTCGGCAGCTCGGCATTCCTGAACCGTACGTAGCCGGAGGAGAATTGCCCTGCTCCGCTTTCACTACCTTTTTCTTCGCTCCCGATCCACCGGCCGCTTGCGGACCCGGGCCGTACACCGGGACTCCAGGTTCCGGCTCGAATCCCCTGGAACCAGTCACTCCGTTTAACGGCTCCTCCCAGGCCGCCACCGCGCTTGCAACCGCGGAGAATATTATGCAGCTGTACAAGCTTTGCGCGCACTGCACCGCTACCAGCGGTGATCAAGGCGGCTACTATTTCGCGGCCACGCAAACGCCTCTGATCTCACCTGAAGATTACGCGATGGGCCGAATCGACTATAACATCGGCACGAACGACACCGTCTTCGGGCGCTTTACCTTCGACGATACGCGCCAAATCAATAATCCCGAGGATCCGCTCGGGATCTTCCCGGAATTCGACAATGTGAAGAACCAGTTCCTTACGATCAGTGAAAAGCATATCTTTTCGCCGACAATGGTGAATTCGATTCGCTTGGGGTTCACTCGCGTGAACGAGAATTCGCACACGCCGTTGAGCCTTTCCTCGAGTCAACTCAGCGCCGCGGGCCTGACTTCCGATCCGTTGGACTTCATGAGAACCCTGTTTAATGAGCCCGAGGTGCCCGATGGTGTGGTGGGACCGGATCTGTTTGCTCCGATCGCAGTGCTCGGGCCCAATGCGGACCGGCCATACCTGATCGTCCAGAATAAGTTCAGCGGGGGTGACGATCTAAGCTGGACGCACGGCTCCCACAGTTTCAAAATCGGCGGTGTTGTTGCCCGCGTTCAAACCAACGTAACGCAAGTCGCCTACGCGGCCGGCACGGATGACTTCTTCTACTGGAGCTTGCAAAACTTCCTGCAAGGCCAGCCCTACGGGGCATTTACGGTCCCGCAGGGATTCGAAAATTCCAGCCGCAACTTTCGCGAGATCGACCTACAGCCCTATTTCCAGGATGACTGGAAGGTCACCTCGCGGTTGACTCTGAACTTCGGCATTCGCTACGACTACGTCACCAATCCGGTCGGCTGGGCCGTAAATCCGCTCACCGGCGTCACTTCCACGATGACGGACATTATCGGCAATTTCGCCCCTCCAATCGGTCCGCAGTCTCCGGCTGGCTGTACCGCGGCCCTTGGTATCGCCGACCTGCAATGTTTGTTCCAGCCCGTTCGGCACGTATTTGGAAGCAATCCCAATGCCGGTAACTGGGAGCCCCGCATCGGTTTCGCCTTCGATCCTTTCAGTGATCACAAGACTTCGATCCGGGGAGGTTTCGGTGTATTTCGCGACCCCGTGACCGCTCGCACCTATGAATCAGGCATCGTGTTCACGCCTCCGGCCGCGAGTTATGAGTTAATCCCTCCGGTCACTGCGGCACCCTGCTTTCCCAATCCATTCGCCGTCAGCCCCGGTTATTGTGGCTCCGCGGGCGTTCCGCCTCCGGACCTTTTTGCCGGCTCGGCGTATCAGCCGGGTAGCTCGCCCTACGAGCTCCAGTACAATTTGAACATCCAGCGCCAAATTGCCCCTCAAACGGTTCTTTCGATTGGATATGTCGGCCAGGTGGCGCGTCATCTCTGGGGTCAGACCAATATCAATCCTCCTGAGTGCGACACCTTCGGCGACGGCGGCCCGGACACAAACTGCAACGTTTTGCCAACCCTTTCGGACCCGAATTCCGGCGCGCATTTTACAGCCACGAATCCGCGCCTGAATCCGCAGTTCGGTCCTCTGACGTCAGAAAACGCTACCGGCATATCGAATTACAATTCGCTGCAGGTGAACCTGAACCGTCAGTTCGCTCGCAACTTCACAGCGCAAGTCTCCTATACGTATTCGCACTGCATTGACGATGGCTCGTTTACATCAAGCCTTGAGGAGTTCGGGGCCGATCAAGTCGACCCGTACAATCAAAGGTACGATTACGGGAACTGCATTTTCGATATCCGCCACAATATCAGCGTCAACGGGCTCTACGCCTTGCCCTTCAAGGGGAACAGGTGGATCGAAGGGTGGCAATTGGCCACGATTTTCGGCGCCCATTCCGGTCTGCCCCTGGACATCACCCGAGGCGCCGGAAGCCTGGACAATCTGAGCGGTGAGACAGCGACCCGCGCCAATTATTCCAATGCACCCGGTTGCCATCCCAACCAAATTCTCAATCAGCCCATTCCCGGCAGTCCGGATATCACCTGGTTCAATACGGCGTGCTATACCGATCCGGCCGACGGCTATGTTGGCAACGTGACGAGAAACAGCTTGCCCGGGCCGGATTCTCTGGATCTGGACTTTTCCATTCTCAAAAACACCAAGATCACCGAACGGCTCAACGTCCAGTTCCGGGCCGAAGCCTTCAACATCATCAACAAGTTTAACGAAGGCATGCCCTTGACGACTCTGGATACGGCTACGACCGCTCAGATTCTGACGTCGCAGGCGCCTGTCATCACGCCTCGGCAGATTCAGTTTGCGCTGAAGTTCGACTTCTAGTTGCTTCAAGCCTCTGCTCGGCCGTGTTTGCTATAGGGCCGAGTGGAAGTATTAGTGTGTCCATTCGGTAAGAGCAGCGCTTACCTTTTCGATTAACTTAGCGAGCCAGTTGAAGGGCTCTAAATAACTCTTGCATACGTGCTCCTACTTATGTATACAGTCTGGAAATAGGCGCCTAATCGACGGATTGAAAATGGTGCCGGCTGCCGCTCGGAGTTCGGGCCACCCCCCAGATTTCGAGCGGCATTTCTATATCTGTCTAGCACTTACCTTGTTATTCAGATTACCGATCCGCCGAACGCGACAGCCGTGCCTGGATCATATTGGATACATAGAGATCGGCCACGCCATTTCGGGACGCAATTGAGTTGTCATGAGGTTCGGAGGGTGCTGGAGCCAAACGATCACCGGGCATCGCTGTGAGGCGCGCCGCGCGTGCGACTGGCGCGTCCGGTCATTGCTTGCACACAGCGGAGTTGATACCATCCCCCGTGAACGGACACAAAAATGGCCGGTAAAAACTCTCGCGTTATAGTCCGCATCCGCGAAATGATTCTGCACGGTGAGCTTGCTCCAGGCGAGCGCGTGCGCGAAGTCGAAATCGCAAGCAAGCTCGGCGTCTCGCGAACACCCGTCCGGGAATCGCTGCCGATCCTCGCGCAGGAAGGCGTGCTTACTCAGCTCGATACCCGCGGTTTTGTCGTCCGCGCGTTTACTCCACAGGAAATCATGGATGCAATCGATGTGCGCGGGGTGCTCGAGGGCCTCGCCGCCCGCATGCTCGCCGAGCAGGGTCCGCCACGGCGGCTGATCCAGTCCCTGCATGAGTGCCTGCGAGAAGGCGACGAGATTTTCGCAAAGCGCCATCTGGTTGAATCCGACGAAGCCCGCTACGGGGAAATGAACAAGCTGTTCCACGAGCACATCGTCCAGGGCGCCGGAAGCAAGGTGATTGCCGAGGCGATTGAGCGCACCGGCCGCATTCCGTTTGCGGCTGCGCACGCGATCGCGTTCGATACCGTGGATCTCCCCGGGATGTACGTGTCGCTAAACTACGCGCATCGCCAGCATCACGCAATTGTGAATGCTCTCGAGAACGGCGAGGGTTCGCGTGTGGCGGCGCTCATGTTCGAACACGCCTATGGAACCAAGGCGAGTATCAACATGTCGCGGCCAGCGTGGGGTTCCGGGTCACACGACGGAGCGAAGCCCGACCCTGAGCAGCGTTCCGAAAAGACTCCTTAGAACTAAGGCTCACAGATCATCGTCTGCCAGAAACCTGCCGAAATCGTTGGACTCCAGCCAGTGGTAGAGGTGGATCTGGTACAGGTAGGAACCCACCAGTTCCTCCCCCAACTCGTGCGTCTCGCTGCAGACGAAAGGCACTTGCAGTCCCGCTAGCAGAGCCACCAGAAACTGAGTCGTCCGGTTCGGGTCGACGCTTGCGTGCTCATAGCGAGACTTCACTTGACCAAGCGTGCTCGTCACCACGAGCAAGCGATGCGGATAGCGAGCCATTAGCCGGAGACGCTTGATAAAAGCTGCGCGGTCAACCGTGCAGGAACGCACGAGGTCAGAAAGATCTTTCCGTTCCACAACACAGACATCCTCCAGGCCAGCGATGGAGTAGTCCCCGAGTCGGAGCGCCCTTGTTTCGATTCCGGCAAACCATCCCTTGAACCGCGAGAAGTTGAACGGATTTTGCTCGCGCGTGTCGACGATGACAGTCGGTCGCGGTGCTTGGAGCTGCGTGCCGCCGCGTTCTGCCAGGACCGGAATAACGGGATGTGGCACGGGCGCAGCAAGCATCGGCCATTCCAGTGGAGAGCTAATCAGAGGGCGGCGTCTTCTCAGCATCCTGTCTTTCACGCGGCGACACCTTCCCGGCTGGATTCGTGGCGGATGCCGAGCGGCCGGGACCGAACCTCGAGACGAGAATCGAGCAACCACGGAGCATTCGGGAGGGGTCGGAACATGGCTCGTCAGGATGGCACACGAACAGTCCGGCTGAGAAGTATTTTCTCCCGGTTGGGTCTTGGGTCTTTCAGGGCGATGAAAGCGATGGAGTCGGTGTTAGCAGCTCCGTCAGACGTAGAGGAAGGACGGAGTTCCCGCGTGCTACCCAATTGGGACCAAGACCCGGGTTATCTCGACGATTCCACTTCCGCATTGCCACGGGAACGCTACCACGCGACCACGCATAAGACTTCTAGAACTCTCCTCCGAGGTGCGCCATGTGTTCAGAACCCTGGCGGATTTTCTGCGGCAACTTCGAACGCGCGTTCAAGCGCGATCCCGGCACTCCCCAGTGTGCCCTCTTCGAAGAGCCGTCCGATCAACGTGACGCCATGGGGCACGCGGCGCGGAGGTGAGAATTTCGGCAAGGGATTTTTCGGGTCCGGCGCCCAGTCGCTTCGCGCCTCCGACACTTCCACAAAACCGGCGCGCAAGGTCAGCGAGGGATGCCCGGTGAAATTCGTAATCGTGAGCATCTCGTCCCGCAGAGACGGGACCAGAAGCAAATCAACCTGGGAAAACACCCGGGCCATTTCTTGGGCCACCTTGCGCCGCAGCCGGTCGGCTTGGACGAAGTCGACGGCTGAAAGGAATCGTGCTTGGCGGAAAAGATTGGGCCAGGCGTCTGGCGTCTGAACCTTGAGCTGGTCGAGCCCGCCACTGAGCGTGAGTTCCTCAAACGCCGCCGCTCCTTCGGAAAACAGAATCAGGTCGAGTGAATCGTAAGGCCACGCGGGGATGGCTACTTCCACCGGAACCATGCCGATCCTCTTCACGGTTTCCAGCGCGGCTCGGTCCACGTCGGTTGCAGGTTCCTGACTCATCCACCCCGGGAAATAGCCAACTCGAAGCCCCTGCACGTTCCTTCCTGCGTCGAAGTCGAGCTTGCAGGGAACGCTTGATAGATCACCGGCGTCGGGTCCCGAGATTGCATGGAGCACCAGCATGGCGTCTTCCACCCGGCGCGCCATGGGGCCGAGCTTGTCAAGCGACCAGCAGAGCGTCATTGCGCCGGTGCGCGGCACGCGGCCGTAGGTGGGCCGCAGTCCGGTAATCCCGCAGCGCATGGCAGGCGCGACAATGCTGCCGCCTGTCTCGCTCCCCACCGCAAAAGCTACCAGCCCGGCCGCCGTAGCCGCTCCGGGGCCGGCGCTCGAGCCCGAAGAGCCCTCCTGAAGTAGCCACGGATTCATTGTCTGGCCGCCGAACCAGATGTCGTTGAGCGCAAGCGCGCCGAGACTCAGTTTGGCGACCAGGACCGCACCTGCCTCCTTGAGACGTGTGACTACCGCCGCATCCTTCGTTGGTACGCGGTTTCGAAAAGGCTCGGCGCCGTAGGTGGTTGGGATGCCGGCGGTGTCGAGCAGATCCTTTGCGCCCCAGGGGATTCCGTGCAGCGGCCCGCGGTATTTGCCAGCAGAAATCTCTGCGTCGGCTTTCTTCGCTTGGTCGAGCGCGTGCTCGCGCGTCAGCGTAATTACGCAGCGCAGCTTGGGGTTAAACCTTTCAAGACGCGCGAGATAAATGTTGGTGAGTCGCTGAGAGCTGAGTTTTTGCTTTTCGATCCAGCGGGACAGCTGCGCGACCGGCGCGAATGCAATTTCCTCGTCGCTTGAGGGCAGCGGGCCTGGATCGGTTTCGCTGCGGATAAACTGGTCACGCTTTGGACCTGCGCTGTGGCCCGGCAGCACGGGATCCCAGCGCGAGTAGGGCGCAAGCGTCGATTCCAGCGTGACCTTCTGCGGACCGATGCGCCGTTCGTAGAGCGGAGCCATCGATACTCGCCAGCTGTCTGCGGCTTCCACGCGATGCGCGGGCGTGTTCTCGACCTGCACGAGCCTCTCGGCTTCAGCGAAAGTGGTAGGCGATACTTCTGGTCCAACAGGCGGAGCCGTACCGAAAGCGGGTGGCGCCCCCGGGGGTAGGTCGGGCTTCTGTTCCTGGATGTGCCCGACCGCGACCGCTCCTAATAGTCCAAAAGATGTATCGGCTAGAAATTCCCTGCGCGACTTCGCCATAGATCCTCCACCGTCCGGGCGCACATACCGCGTTCCGATAGGCCGTCGTTCGGTTAGCGATTCTATGGGGAGTTGGCGGACATGGCGAGAAAAGTTTCTTGCGCCGTAAGGGGGGCTTCTCGGGCAGGGTGCGAGACATCATCTGAGGGTTGCGGAAAACAAATGCAACTGCCACAGACCCCGGAACGCACAACTTCGAACTGTTGTGCGCCGGCGGAGGCGCCGTATTCTCTCTTTGCAGCAAAATCCCCTGGGACTTGAGGGCCTGTTCAAGCTGTCCCACGCGGGAACGCAACTCGGCTATCTGTTCCTCAAGGCTACCGGGAGTATTCGGGTCCATCGCCGATCACTCTACAGTACCGGGGACGGCATTTCCAGCCGCTACCTGGTAAAGATGCTCTTGGGGCACATAGCATGTACGCCGACATTCCCGTCGACCAACTGCGTGATGTCGACGTCCACTGCCACGCTGGTCAGCATATAGGCATCATCGCGGCTGAGGTGTTTTTGATCGACGAGGAAGTTAATCATGTCGCGGACCGCGAGCGTGGTGGCTTCCTTCAGGTCCGGGCTGAACCCCATGCTGATGTAGTGGGTGGGCGTCTCCGCACGCGGCCAGAGCAGGTGCTGGTCCTTGTGAACCACGAAGCGGAAGGTCCCGGTAAGGAAGGTCTCCATGGCGGTGATGTCAACTTCGCCGTTGCCCTGGCCGGCATGGCCATCTCCAACTTCGAAGAGCGCTCCTTTGGCATGGACAGGGACATAGAGTGTGGTTCCCGCGACCAGTTCCTTGTTATCCATGTTGCCGGCGTGCATCCAGGGTGGCGCGCTGTCGATACGGCCGGCCGAGGGAGGAGGCGCGAGGCCCATACTGCCGAAGAAGGGATGAAGCGGAATGTCGATGGCCGGGGCGAAATGAGCCATCATCCGGGGGCGATCCAAAGGAATAATTTTGGAACCGCCGTAAGGATAATCGTTAGGCAAAAAGCCGCGACCCGCAGCAAAGCCGTTGCAGGCCCACGACGTGTCGATATCGATCTTGAGGATTTGAATCTCGAGCACGTCACCGGACTCTGCCTCTGCGATAGCAACGGGACCGGTTAAAATATGCCCGCCCGGACCCTTATCTTTCACTTCGCGATAAATATCGGCGTTGTACGAAGGTATGTCCGCTGCCGCGACGCCTTCTTCTTCCAATCGGTCATTGGAACCGCAGGTGGAGAGTGTCTGTATGCGGACTGTGTCTCCCGAGTGAACGGTGAGCACGGGTTTGGCCTTGGCCGAGTAGTAGCCCCAGATGACGGTGGAAGGCGTGGCAGTCAAAGTGCCCGGCGCTGATTGACCAGCCGCAGCGGCGGCCACCAGCAACGGCCCTGCCGCGGCAAAGAAATACTTCATCGAACGCTCCGTCGATCGACTGCTTTTTTCCGCAGCAAGATCAGAGTTGTATGTAGCTCATTATGACAACCTGGATGCGAATGTGCCCACCGCTTCCCTTCCCTTCTTGTCCTGCGGCACCAGCCCCAGTTGAGAACGGCCCAGTGGTGTCAGGTCTTCCTCGGTTCCGCGGCCTTTGAAATCAACCTCGAAATCATCCGGCGCGAAGTCGGGCGGAGTTTTGCCGGAGAGAAACGCCGGCGCCTGTTTCGCCAGGTAAGCAGTGTTTTTCTCGCAGCCAGGTATCGAAGCAATGTACATCACATTGCTGTAGCCGCTGCCGCGGTGTTCATTCTCAACTGCGTGCACTACATCGGAGTGCCAGAAGACCGTGTCACCCGGCTCCATCCGCGGGATCGAGGATAAGGCCTCGATCAACATGCTGTGGTACTGGGGATTGACTGAAAGCGCTCGTCCCGGCTGGGCTCCGCAAAGG
>Ga0209624_10000339_pt1 | contig 41235 bp, 30 predicted proteins | sample JacPinW_OM2H0_O1_FD_188565 | JGI IMG/M metagenome (GOLD analysis project Ga0209624, IMG submission 188565) | Forest soil microbial communities from Algoma, Ontario, Canada - Jack Pine, Ontario site 1_JW_OM2H0_O1 (SPAdes) (version 2) | ecosystem: Environmental > Terrestrial > Soil > Boreal...
ATCCCTACCGCTGGCTCGAAGCGGCCGGCGCGCCGGCCGTGGCGCAATGGATCGATGCGCAGAACGCCTACACGGATGCGGTCATGGCAGGCTTTACCGATGCGGCCTCGATCGCCAAGCGGGTGGGCGCCCTCGCCCTGACCTCGACCCAGCGCTCGGACCCAAAACTCGTCGGTGGCGTTCTCTTTTATCTGCGCCAGACGCCGCCCCAGCCACAGGCGGTGCTGGTCGCCGAGAGCTGGCCGCAGGGTGAGCCGAAAGTGCTGGTCGATCCCAACGCGGCCAACGGCGACACCGCCATCACGGACTACTGGCCCTCCGCTGATGGCAAGCAGGTCGCCTACGGCACCGCGCAGGGTGGGAATGAGAACACCACGATCCGCTTTGTGAACGTCGCGGACGGCAAGCTCGCCCCCGACGCGCTGCCCTACGCCGGCGGGGGCACGACGACGCAGGCGCTGGCGTGGGACGCCGACGGCAAGGGCGTGACTTACGCGCGCCTGCCGTTGCCGGGCAGCGCGCCGGCGGCGCGGCTGCAGTTCGACGCGCAGCTGTACCACCACAGCTTCGGCACCCCGGCCAGCGCGGACCGCGCAGCACTCGGCAAGGGCTTCTCGCCGATCGCCGAGTACGGGCTCATGTCCTCCGCGCACGCGGCGCACGCGGCCGCCTTCGTTCATTACGGCGACGGCAACCCGGAGAGCGTGTACCTGCGCAAGGAGCATGCCTGGCGCAAGGCGCTGGGGATGGAGGCGCAGGTGCACGGCGCGGCGAGCAGCAGCGGCGGCGCCGCATGGGACGGTGAGCGTCTGCTGGTGTTGTCCTACCAGGATGCGCCACGCGGCAAGCTCCTCGCCGTGGACCTCGATGGGCGCTCAACGGTGCTGCTCGCGCAGCAGGACTGGGCGATGAACGGGGTGGCGGCCATCAAGGCGGGGTTCCTGGTCACCGAAGTCAGCGGTCCGGACTGGCGCATACGGCATTTCGCTGACGATGGACATCTGCTGCGTACGCTGCCGCTGCCACAGAGCGGAGTTGGAATCGGCCCGATCGCCAGTGACGCCGATTCGCCGCTGGCGCTGGTGAGTTACGCGGGCTGGTCGCAGCCGACGCGCTGGGTCAAATACGATGCGGCGAGCGGCACGCTGACGACCGTGTTCGAGGTCAAACCCGCCGCCGACTACTCGAAGCTGCGCACCTACCGCCTCGAGGCGAGCTCTGAGGATGGCACCAAGGTACCGGTGACGGTGGTGGCGCTGGAGGGCGTGCAGCCCAACGGCAAGCGGCCGGCGATCCTTACCGCCTACGGGGGCTACGGCCTGGCACAGGAACCGCGTTTCATGGGCCCCTATCTCGCCTGGCTCGAGCGCGGCGGCATCTACGCGCTGGCCAACATCCGCGGCGGCAGCGAATACGGCGAGGGCTGGCACGAGGACGGCAGGCGTGCCAACAAGCAGCACGGCTTCGATGACTTCCACGCGGCGGCGCGGGCGCTGCTCAGCTCGCACTGGAGCGACACTGCGCAGCTGGGAATCCTCGGCGGCTCCAACGGCGGCCTGCTCATGGGGGCCGCACTCACCCAGCATCCGGGCGATTACCGTGCCGTGGTCAGCTTCGTCGGCATCTACGACATGCTGCGCTCGCAGCTGTGGCCCAACGGCGAATACAACACCAGCGAATACGGCACGGTCCAAAACGCAGCCGAGTTCGCCTGGCTGCGCGGCTACTCGCCCTTGCTGCGCGTACAGCCCGCCACCGCCTATCCGGCGGTGCTGCTGATCACCGGCGAGAACGATCCGCGCGTCGCACCCTGGCACTCACGCAAGTTCGCCGCCGCGCTGCAGAAAGCCAACACCTCGGCGAACCCGATCCTGCTGCTGACCCGCAGGAACGAGGGGCACGGCGTCACCTCCTCGTTCAGTCAGCGCGTTGGCAACACCGCAGTGATGCTGAGCTTCTTCGCCCAGCAGCTGGGCCTGGGACCCGCACCGGCCGCCACGCCGGCGGCCCGGTGATCTCGCCTAGGGGGTGAGCACCGTGGATCCGGTGGTGCGCCGCCCCTCGAGGTCGCGGTGCGCATCGGCCGCCCGGCTCAAGGGATACCTCTGACCAATGACGATGCGCACCTTCTTCGTGCGCACCGCGGCAAACAGCTCGCGTGCCGCGGCAACCAGCTCCTCGCGCGAGGCGATGTAGTTAAAGAGCGAGGGACGTGTCAGAAACAGCGAGCCGCGCTTGGCGAGCTCGAGTGGGCTGATGGCCGGCGGCGGACCCGAGGCATTGCCGTAGGTCACCATCATGCCGAGTCGCCTGACGCAGTCGAGCGAGTCCATGAAGGTGTCCTTGCCCACCGCGTCGTACACCACGGCCACTCCGCTGCCTCGGGTCAGGGCCTTGACGCCAGCGACCAGCTCGTCGCGCCCGGAGATCAGCACGTGGCGGCAGCCATGGCGCCGGGCCAGCTCCGCCTTGGCCTCGCTGCCGACCACGCCGATGACCTTGGCGCCGAGCGCACGCGCCCACTGGCACAGGATCAGGCCGACGCCGCCGGCGGCGGCATGCACCAGGATCGTGTCGCCACGGGCAATGCGGTAGGTGCGGCGGATGAGGAACTGCGCCGTGAGACCCTTGAGCATGAGGGCCGCCGCCTCCTCGTCCGAAATCCCGCGCGGCACCTTGACCAGCCGCTCCGCGGACACGTTGCGCAGCTCGCTGTAGGCACCGGGGGTCGAATACACGTAGGCGACGCGCTCGCCGAGGCGCAGCCCGCGCACGCCGCGCCCGAGCGCGGTGATCACCCCGGCGGCTTCCCGCCCCAGGCCACTCGGCAGACTCGTGGAGTACAGCCCGATCCGGTCGTAGACGTCGATGTAGTTGACGCCGATCGCCGTGTGTCGGACCTGTACCTCGTGTGCGGCGGGTTTACCGGGATCGAAGTCCTCGGTGCGCAGGACTTCCGGTCCGCCGTGCGCGTAGAAACGGATCGCGGTGGGCATGGGCGCGAAGCATATCCCTAAGGGCGGCGTCTCGTCTTGAGCGCCCCGGGCGCAGCGCGCTGCGCACGTCAGCTAGAGCGCCGAGTCGTCGGTCTCCCCGGTGCGGATGCGGATCACCCGTTCGATGTCGGTGATGAAGATCTTGCCGTCCCCCACCTTGCCGGTCTTGGCGGCCTTCATGACCGCCTCGATCACCTGGTCGACCAGATCGCCCCGCACCGCGACCTCGATGCGTGTCTTGGGCACGAAGTCGACGACGTACTCGGCCCCCCGATACAACTCGGTATGACCCCGCTGCCGGCCGAAGCCCTTCACCTCGGTGACCGTCATTCCCGAGACGCCGATATCCGACAGCGCGGCGCGCACGTCGTCGAGCTTGAAGGGTTTGATGATCGCGGTAACCAGTTTCATGGGCACTCTCTCCGTCTGCGGGCACTTCACGCGGGCTTACAGCGCGAACGAATTTGCAGTTTTCGTGCCACGCCGTGAATTCAGGCCAAAGCCCTGCTAGTTGCACGGCGCGGAGGCGGTGGACGCCACCACTATGCACCATTCCGGAGCGCCCGGCTGCAGCAGACGCTCCCTGCTGGTGCGCCCACGCCCCCGGCGCCCATCGGCTATTCTTGCGCGAATGTACGAGCAGATCGTGGTCGCCGGCGCTGGGCAGGCCGCCGTGCAGACCCTCGATACCCTGCGCCGCAAGGGCTTCACCGGCAGGCTGACGCTCATCGGCGATGAGCCGTGGCTGCCCTACCAGCGACCGCCGCTGTCGAAGAAATACCTGGCCGGTACGCTCGAGCGCGAGCGGCTCACGATCCGGCCCGCTCAGTTCTTCGCCGAGCACAACGTCACCGCGCACCTCGGCCGGCGGGTCACCGACATCGCCCCGCGCGAGCGGCACGTGCGGCTCGATGACGGGCTGGTGCTGCCGTACGACGCGCTGGTGCTGGCCACCGGCAGCCGGCCGCGCAGGCTGGCGGTGCCGGGTAGCGAACTTGGCGGGGTGCACTTCCTGCGCACCATCGCCGATGCGGACCGCATACGTGCCGAATACTCGGCCGGCGGCCGCGCCGTAATCATCGGCGGCGGCTATATCGGGCTCGAGGTCGCCGCCACCGCCCGTGAGCTTGGGCTCGACGTGACGGTGCTGGAGATGACCGACCGGGTGATGAACCGTGTGACCTGCCCGCAGGTCTCCGCGTTCTACGCCGCCGAGCACGCGCGCCGCGGCGTGCACATCCGCTGCAACGAGACGGTACGCGCACTGCATGGCGATGCAGCCACCGGGCGCGTGCGCTGCGTGCTCACCGAGGGTGGCGGCGAGTACCCCGCCGACGTCGTGGTCATCGGAGTCGGTGTCGTTCCGGCAGACGAACTGGCGAGAGCGGCCGGGCTCGGGTGTGAGAACGGCGTGGTGACGGATGCCCACTGCCGCACCTCGGATGAGGCGATTTACGCTGCCGGGGACTGCGCGAGCCACCTCAACCGCCAGTACGGGCGGCACCTGCGCCTGGAATCGGTGGACAACGCCTTCGAGCAGGGCACCACGGTCGCACTCAACCTGCTCGGCACCCCGACTCCGCACGACAAGCTGCCGTGGTTCTGGTCAGATCAGTTCGACCTGAAGCTCATCATCGTCGGGCTCACGCACGGCTACGACACGGTCATCCTGCGCGGCGACCCGGCCGCCAGGAGTTTCAGCGCCTGTTACCTGCGCGCCGGGGAATTCATCGCCATCGACAGCATCAACGCGCCGAAGGACCAGATGGCGGCCCGCAAGCTGATCGCAGCTCACCTGCGCCCAAACCCTCACAAGCTTGCCGATCCTGCCATCGCGCTCAGGGACACGCTGTAAGGCAAGCGCGCTGCGCTTTAGTGCGGCGCGGCTGCAACGTACACCTGCCGGCCCATGAACCAGGTCTCCCGCACCCGGGTCGCGGCGATCCGGTCGGCCGCACCGTGCGCGGCGAGCTTGAGGATGTCCTGGTCCACGACGATGAAGTCCGCAGACTTGCCCGCTTCCAGCGAGCCGGCCTCGCGCTCGCGGCCGAGGAAGCGCGCGCCATTGATGGTGTAAGCGTCCAGCACGTCCTGCAGCGACACTTGCTCGGCGGCGTTGAGGCTCGGCTCACCCGCCACGCGCCGCGTCACGGCGCGCGCCATGTTGACGAACGGCCGAGGATCGCGCGTCTCCACCGGCGCATCGGAGCCCGCCACGAGAATTCCACCGGCACGCTGGATGCTCCGCACCGGGTAGCTGTGCGCCTCGTAGTAGCTGCCCGGTACGTGCAGCGCCTGGTAGCTGTTGCCGCGCACGTGCTCGAAGAACGGGATCACGGTGAGATCGTAATCAGGGTCGACGATCATCCACGCGTAGGTGAAGGCCACGTAGAGATGATCACGACCGATGCGCTGGATGTCCGCCGATGCGGCGAGCTGCACGTGCGCGATGCCGTCACGGGTGGTGAGCACCCCATCCGCCGCGCGCGCCGCCTCGAGTGCATCCACGGCCGTGCGCACCGCGCTGTCGCCGATGGCATGGATGTGCAGGTTGAAGCCGGCCAGGTGAAAGCGCCGCACGAATTCGAGGATCACGCTGCGCTCGTGCTGCAGCTGCCCGCTTGATATGGCGCACTGCGCCGGATGAAAGCCGTGCGCGCGCATGAACTGCGCGGCTTGGTACGCTTGCGGGTGCGCACGCACGGCCGCGCACAGCGGCGAAGCGGTATCGACATAGCCGTCGACCGTCACCCTGCCGCTGGCGTCCTTGCCGAAGATCGGTTGCAGGAAGGGTTTCAGGCTTGCGGCATCGGGCAGCGTCGGAGGCACCGCAAAGGGATTACCCTCGAGCACTCCGTCGGCGAAGAGCTTGACGGTATCCGCGCGCAGCAGTGGATTGTCCGCGTACTTCGCCCGCACCGCGACCGCCTTGCCGACCATCGCATCGTAGTCGACGCTGCCGTCCGCGCGACGAAACAACTCTGGATCGTAGAACTGCGCCAGTGTCGTGCGTACCGTGAGTTTCTTCATCGCCAGCAGCTTGTCGTAGACGGGAAGGCCCTCGGGCGAGGCCATGGCATCCAGCATGGCCGTGATGCCGACGCTGTTGAGGCGCTCGGTGATCCGCGCGGGCACCTTGATCACTTCTGCCAGGTCGTTGTACATGACGGTGTTCTTGTTGAGCGCGGCGCGGGCATCCTCGTTGACCGCCCCATCCGGCTCGCCGCGGGCATCGACGCCGATGAGCTTGGCATAGGCGGCGAAGTCCTTCGCCAGGGTGGCCTTCGACAGCCCCACCGTCCGGCCGGCCGCGTTGCTGGCCGCCGCCAGCGCCGCGCTGTTGAAGGCGCTGTGGTGGCCGTCGTCGCCGAGCAGCTGGATCAGCACCGTCGTCGAGGCGTGATCGAGCGCGGCGCGCAGGGTCGGGTTGGCGGCATCGGGCTGGTTGCCGTCGGTGTAGTTCCACTCGTGGACGTTCAGCCAGGTACCGGGGGCGGCCTTGTAGTGCTCGACGCAGCCGCGCACGAATTCGGACAGCTCGCGCAGGGTGCGCGGCTGGTCGGCAAGATCACACACATCCAGGTCGACGATATCGAGCGGATGCACGTGCGAGTCGACCAGACCCGGCAGTACCAGCGCGCCGGCCAGGTGGCGAACCTCGGTGTGCGGACCGATGAAGGCAGCCACTTCCGCGTTGCTGCCGACGAACAGAAGGCGGCCGCCGCCCACGGCCAGCGCCTGGGCCAGGTGGTGCGAGGCATCGGCGGTGTAGATGGTCGCATCGGTGATGACGAGCTGCGCCGGTGCGGCGGCCTGCGCCACGCCGTGTGTGAGCAGAGCCGCGGCCGCGGCGGTGAGGGCGCGGCTTGGATTCACGTTCAGCGCAGCACCACCAGCAGATCCTTCACGTCCACCGGCTGCCCGGCCCGCGCCAGCACCTCGGCCACCTCGCCGTCAGTCTCCGCGCGCACCGCGGTTTCCATTTTCATCGCCTCGAGCGTCAGGAGCACCTCGCCGCGTTTGACCTTGGCGCCCGCCACCACGCTCACCGTGGTCACGATGCCCGGCATCGGCGCGCCGAGGTGGCGTGGATTGCCGGGCTCGACCTGGCGCGGCGGCGCCCGCCTGGCGACCTGGCTGCGATCCGGCACGCGCACCGAGCGCGGCTGACCATTGAGCTCGAAGAACACCGTGCGCGTGCCGTCCTCGTGCGGCTCGCTCATCGCAAGGTAGCGAACGATGAGCGTCTTGCCGCGCTCGAGATCGACACTGATCTCCTGCCCCGGCTCCATGCCGTAGAAGAACACCGCTGTCGGCAGGATCGACGGATCGCCGTACTGCAGGCGCTCGCGCGCGTAGTCCGCCCACACGCGCGGGTACATGAGAGAGGAGGCGAGATCCTCGTCCGTCACCGGGCGCGGCAGGCGCTGCTGGATGCGCGCGCGCTCGGCATCCAGATCCACCGGCGCCAGCGCCGCACCGGAGCGTCCCGTCAAAGGCGGCGCGCCCTTGAGCACCTTGCGCTGCAGCGCTGGCGGAAAGCCGCCGTAGGGCTGGCCGAGCTCGCCGCGGAACAGCTGCACCACCGACTCGGGGAAGGCCACCTCGCGGGCCGGATCGAGCACCTGCTCGCAACTGAGTCCGCTGCTCGCCATGAAGAGTGTCATGTCGCCCACCACCTTGGAGGTCGGCGTGACCTTCACGATGTCGCCGAACATGGCGTTGACCTGAGCGTAGGTGCGCGCCACCTCCGGCCAGCGCGCCTCCTCGATCCCGAGCGAGCGCGCCTGCTCGCGCAGGTTGGTGTATTGCCCGCCGGGCATGCCGTGCACGTACACCTCGGAACCTCCGGAGCGGATGTCGCTCTCGAACGCGGCGTAGTGACGGCGCACCTGCTCCCAGTAGGCGGAAATCAGCCGCAACTTGTCGGCATCGATACCGGTGTCGCGTGGGCCGTGGCGCAGCGCCTCAACCAGGGAGCCGAGGTTGGGCTGCGAGGTGAGACCGCTCATGGCGTCGATCGCACCGTCCACCGCATCCGCCCCCGCGTCGATGGCGGCCAGTACGCTTGCCGCGGCGATGCCGCTGGTATCGTGAGTATGAAAGTGCACCGGCAGGCCGATCTCCTCCTTCAGCGCCTTGACCAGCGTGTAGGCCGCGCGCGGTCGCGCCAGACCCGCCATGTCCTTGATGCCAAGCACGTGCGTGCCGGCCGCCTTGAGCTCGCGCGCCAGCTTCAGGTAGTACTCCAGGGTGTACTTGGTTTCGCGCGGGTCGCTTAAGTTTCCGGTGTAGCACAACGCCGCCTCGCACAGCTTGCCCGACTCGCGCACCGCATCGATCGACACGCGCATGTTCTCGACCCAGTTGAGCGAGTCGAAGATGCGGAACAGGTCGACGCCGCGCTCGGCGGCGCGCTTCACGAAGAAGCGCACCACGTTGTCGGGGTAGTTGGTGTAGCCGACCGCATTCGCCCCGCGCAGCAGCATCTGCAGCAGCAGATTCGGCATGCGCGCACGCAGCAGCGCCAGGCGCTCCCACGGATCCTCGTGCAGGAAGCGCATGGCGACATCGAAGGTGGCCCCGCCCCAGCACTCCACCGAGAACAGCTGCGGCAGGAGGCTGGCGTAGTAGGGCGCGATCGCCGTCATGTCGAGCGTGCGCAGGCGCGTGGCGATGAGCGACTGGTGCGCATCGCGCATGCTCGTGTCGGTGAGGAGCACGCGCTCTTCGGTGAGCATCCACTGCGCGAAGCGCTCAGGCCCGAGCTCATCGAACCTCTGCTTGGTGCCAGGCGCTGCGGGGGGCAGCGGCCCGGGCGGCAGCTGCGCGACGCCCGGGTGCGCCGGCCGTGCGCGTCCTTTGACCTCGGCATTGCCGTTGACGATGGTCGTGCCGATGTAGGCGAGGATGCGGGTCGCGCGGTCACGTTTGCGCGGCCACTGAAACAGCTCCGGCGTCTGCTCGATGAAGCGCGTGGAGTAATCGCCCGAGGCGAAGCGCGGGTGCGTGATGAGCTGGTCGAGGAAGCGCAGGTTGGTCACCACCCCGCGGATGCGAAACTCCCACAGCGCGCGGTGCATGCGCGCGATGGTCTCCTGCGGCGTCGGCGACCAGGCGGTCACCTTGACCAGCAGCGAGTCATAGGAGCGCGTGATGATGGCGCCGGTGTAGGCGGTGCCGGCATCGAGGCGGATGCCGAACCCGGCCGGACTTCGGTAAGCGGCGATCTTGCCGTAATCCGGAATGAAGTTGTTTTCCGGGTCCTCGGTGGTGATGCGGCACTGCAGGGCATGGGCATGGATGCGGATGTCGGCCTGGGCCGGCACGCCGCTCTCGGGCGAGCCGATGCGGGCGCCCTCGGCAATGCGGATCTGCGCCTTCACCAGATCGATGCCGGTCGCGCACTCGGTGACGGTGTGCTCGACCTGGATGCGCGGATTCACCTCGATGAAATAGCTCTTGCCGCTGTCGGCATCCTGCAGGAACTCCACCGTGCCGGCGTTCACGTAGTCGGCGGCACGAGCGATCGCCAGTGCCGCGGCGCACAGCTCGGCGCGCTGCTCATCCGTGAGGAACACCGCAGGGGCGCGTTCCACCACCTTCTGATTGCGGCGCTGCGCGGTGCAGTCGCGCTCGAACAGGTGCACGAGGTTGCCGTGCACATCGCCGAGGATCTGGACCTCGACGTGCCGCGCCCGCCGCACCAGCTTCTCCAGATACACCTCGTCGTTGCCGAACGCCGCCTGCGCCTCGCGCCGCGCCAGCGGCACCGCCTCCTTCAGCTGCGCGTCGTCCTGCACCACGCGCATGCCGCGCCCGCCCCCGCCCCAGCTCGCCTTGAGCATCACCGGGTAGCCGATGGCGCGCGCCAGCGGCACGCACTCCTCGAGCTCCCGCGGCAACGCGGTGCTCGCCGCCATCACCGCGACGCCGGCAGACACGGCCAGCGCGCGCGCGCTGACCTTGTTGCCGAGCAGGCCCATGGTGTCGGGCTTTGGTCCGATGAACACGATGCCCGCCTCGGCGCACGCGCGCGCGAACTCGGGATTCTCCGACAGGAAGCCGTAGCCGGGATGGATGGCGTCCACGGCCGCCTCGCGCGCGATGCGCAGGATGTCGACGATGTCCAGGTACGCCTCGACCGGCCCCTTGTCGCGCCCCACCAGGTAGGACTCATCGGCCTTGGTCCGGTGCAGCGAGAAGCGGTCCTCCTGCGAGTACACTGCCACCGTGCGCAAGCCGAGTTCGCTCGCCGCCCGCATGACGCGGATGGCGATCTCGCCGCGGTTGGCGACGAGGACGCTGCGGATGCGCTGCGACGTCGCGGGTTTCAAACTAAGATTTGACCTTCAGGCGTTAAGGGAGCACTTCCGCGGCCGCGCAAGCGTGCGCGGAGAGTGGCTTCGATCATAGCAAGCTTGAGAGGAAACGATGTCGCGCCCGAAACTGCCCGCGCTCACCTGCCTGCTGCTGCTGTGCCCGACTCTCGGCGCGGCCGCCACCACGCCCTCTGCGCCGCGGCCGATCGTCCTGGTCATCCACGGCGGCGCCGGCGTTATCGATCCTTCGAAAATGTCGCCCGCCAAGGAGGCCTCCTACCGGCAAGGCCTGCTGGCAGCGCTGGACGCCGGCTACGAGGTGCTCGAGCGCGACGGCACCAGCCTCGATGCGGTGACGGCCGCGGTGCGCATCATGGAGGATGATCCGCAGTTCAATGCCGGGCGCGGAGCGGTGCTCAATCACGAAGGGGACGCCGAGCTCGATGCCGCCATCATGGACGGCAACGGGCCGCACGCCGGCGCGGTGGCCGGCGTGCGCCACGTGAAGAACCCGATCGAGCTTGCGCGCCTGGTCATGGAGAAGAGTCCGCACGTGCTGCTGGTGGCCGGGGGCGCCGAGGAGTTCGCCCTCGAGCAGGGCGTGGTGCTGGTGCCGCGCAGCTACTTCCGCGTCGAGTCGCGCGTGCGCGAGCTCGAGGAGGAGCAGCGCGCCGCGGATGCCGAGCGCAAGGGTGCCCCGAGCACGGCCGTGCCCGCCGCGGCGGCGGCCAACAGCATGGGTACCGTAGGCGCGGTCGCCCTGGACCGCGCCGGCAATCTTGCCGCGGCGACCTCCACCGGCGGCCTCACCAACAAGATGCAGGGCCGCGTCGGTGACTCGCCCCTCATCGGTGCGGGCACCTATGCCAACAACGAGTCCTGCGCGGTGTCGGGTACCGGCCAGGGTGAGTACTACATCCGCGGGGTCATCGCCTACGATATCTGCGCGCTCGTGCTGTACCGCCGCCTGAGTCTCGAGCGGGCGGTGCACGAGGTCATCCACGAGAAGCTGCAGCGCGCCGGAGGCGAAGGTGGCGTCATCGCACTCGACCCTGCCGGCAACATCGCCATGGATTTCAACAGCATCGGCATGTTCCGCGGCGCGCGCGACTCGCGCGGCCGGCGGGAAGTCGCCATGTACCGCAACGCAAAGCCCTGAAGGGAGAAGCGACAGATGTATGCCATCGCCATTCACGGCGGCGCAGGCGCGGTACCCCGCGCCACGCTGTCGGCCGAGCGCGAGCGTACCTATTGCTCAGGTCTGCAAGCCGCTCTCGACAGCGGTTACGCGCTGCTCGAGCGCGGCGGCAGCAGTCTGGACGCGGTGGCAGCGGCCGTGCGCATTCTCGAGGATGACCCCTCGTTCAACGCCGGCCATGGCGCCGCCCTGACCCGCGACGGAGCGGCGGAACTGGATGCCGCCGTCATGGACGGCAGGCAGATGCGTGCCGGCGCGGTGGCCTCAGTGCGGCACGTCAGAAACCCCATCGACCTGGCGCGGCGCGTCATGGAGAAGTCGCGCCACGTTCTGCTGGTCGGCGCGGGCGCGGAAGAATTCGCCCTGGAGGAGAAATTCGTGCTGGTTCCCAACCACTACTTCCGCACCGCCGAGCGCCTCGAGCAGCTTCAGTCCGAGCAGCGCGGCGAGCGGGTGTCGGATCTGGTGCCCCCCGCACCGCAGGGCACGGTGGGCGCGGTGGCGCGTGATCAGCACGGCAATCTTGCCGCCGCCACCTCAACCGGCGGCATGACCAACAAGCGTCCGGGGCGGGTCGGGGACTCCCCCATCATCGGCGCGGGCACCTACGCCAAGAACGGCGTGTGCGCCGTTTCGGCCACCGGGCACGGCGAGTACTTCATCCGCACGGTGGCCGCTCATCATGTGTGCGCCGCGGTCGAGTACCGCGGCCTGTCCCTCGAACAGGCGGTGCACGAGATGCTGCACCAGATTCTGCGCAGCCTCGGCGGGGATGGCGGGCTGATAGCGGTCGACGCGCACGGCCGCATCGTCATGCAATTCAGCACCGAGGGCATGTTCCGCGGTGCGCGCGACTCGGACGGCCGCCGCGAGATCGCGATCTACTGACGGGCGACGCGCTACGCCGCGCGCGTCTCGCGCCCACGGAAAGCGCTCGGCGGCTGTTCCTCCCAGCGCGACCACACGCGCCGCAGGTGCTGGGCGGAACGAAAGCCGGCGCGCGCGGCGATGCGCTCAAGATCCAGGCGGCTCTGCGTCACCAGCTGCTTGGCGAACGCGAAGCGGATCAGCTGCACGTAGTCGAGCGGCGAGCAGTGCGCGTGCTCGGCGAACAGCCGCGAGAGGTTTCTGGCGCTGGTGCAGGCCACTCCCGCCAGCTGCGCCGAACTCCAGTTCGCCGACGGAGCGCGCGTCACCGCGTCCTGTACGCGGTGCACCGCCGGATGCACGTGGTTGCGATGCATCACCCACGGGGACAGCGCCGGATCGGTGCCGGCGCGCCGCAGGTACACCACCAGCTCGTGGGCAATGTCCGCGGCGACGCGCGGGCCGAGCTGCCGCCCGATCACGTGCAAGGCCAGATCAAGTCCTGCGGTGACGCCGGCGCTGGTGAACACCGTGCCGTCCTCGACGAAGATACGGTTGTCGAGCACCCGGGCGCGCGGCTCGGCGCGGCGCAGCTCCTCGAGGTACTCGTGGTGTGTCGTGCACTCGCGACCGGCCAGAAGTCCCGCCCGCGCCGCGATGACGCTGCCGGCGCACACACAAAGCAGCAGCGCGGGGTTCGCGCGCATGCGCAACCACTCGATCACGCGCTGGATGGCCGGCTCGCGCGGATCGACCCGTTCGCCGCTGACGCCGGTCAGCACCAGGATCGTCCCGGCCTCGAGCCTGTCCGGCAGCATCTCGAGCCCGCTGAACTGCAGCCCCACCGCCGTGCGCACGCTGTCCTGGGGGGAGACGAAGCGCAGGCGGTAGCTGCCGGGCACGCGGGCGTTCGCGTTGCGGAAAGCATCGGCGGGGCCCGCCAGATCGAGCAGCACCAGGCCCGGCAGCACCACGAAGACGACTTCGGTCGTGGCGATGGCGTTCACGTATCGGATGCAGCGACGGGGAGCGGACCGCTCAGCCGAGCGCCGTGGCGCTCGACACGACCTGTGCGAAGCGATCGTGGAGCACCATCTCGGTGCGCTCGCGGATCTCCGCCGCCGTCACCTCCCGGCCGCCGCGGGTGCGCATCGGAAAGGTGAGCGTCGCATCGCTGATATAGCGCACGCTGAACCCAAGGTCGGAGGCGTGCCGCGTCGTGGTCTCGCAGCATTGTTCGGTGCGGATACCGGTAATCAGCAGCTCGCCGATGCCACGCCAGCGCAGCCACTGCTCAAGCGTGCTGCCGTCCGGGGTGGTGCCGAACAGGGCGGAATGCACCTGCTTGTAGATGACGACATCGGCCCGCAGCGACAGCTCCGGCATCGCGCGCACCTGACCGGAGGCCACCGAGAAGGGGTTCGTGGCATCGTCGGGCAGTTCGCGGTGGAACACCTGCACGATCGGGAGGTCGCGCGAGCGCGCCTGGTCGATCAGCGACTGCAGGTTGCACAGGAAGGCCGGCAGCTCCTCTTCGCGAAAGTAGGCACGACGGCGGAACGACTCCTGCACGTCTATGACGATCAGCGCCTGCTTCATGGTTCGCTCGCCTGGCGTAAAGATTCGGCAATATCCTCCGGTAGTCGCAACCGCAGTGCCATAGCGGCAAGAGACATGTACCGGTCAAAAACGGACATTGACGCGGGCGCTACGCGTGGGGACCCGCGGCGTCGCCCCCCGGGGCGTCAGGGGCAAACCCTTAAGGGCGCGGCGGCACAGCGCGGCGCCCGCGGCAGCGGTACCTGGCGCGCTTCGGAGGCGAGCAGGGTCAGCCCCCGCAGCCGCGCCCGCTCGAGCGCCGGCGGCTCACCGGAGGCGGCCGCCAGCAACAGCTCGCGCCAGACCTGCACGCGCGCCGGCCAGCGGGGCTTGAGCCACTCCGTACGGCTCTCGGCGAGGGTCTGTATCTGCCGCAGCGTGTAGTGGCGTATCAGGAGCGCGCTAGCCGCAGGCATGCCCAGCAGCAGCCGCGCGGCACTGCCCTGCGAGCAGGCGAGGTGCCAGGCGTAAATGAACACCAGGCGCGCCAGCTCCGTCGCCGCAGGCACCGTGAAGAAGGAGGCGTACGCGCCGTGGCCGACATCGCCCACCTGCGGCGCGGGGAGCGGCCGCCAGCGAGACGGGTCGGCGAAGCCGGCATCCAGCAGCAGGTACGGGCACCCGGCGGCGCGCCGGCGTGCGGACGCATCGAGCGTGTGCCACAGCTCCGCGACCTGGCGCAGCAGCAGGCCGGCTGAGGCACCGCGCGCAGCGGCCTGCTCGGCGAGCAGGCCCAGGCACAACTCGTTCAGCTCGCTCAGCGACTCGAGCGTCTCGGCGGGCAGCCAGCCGGCCGCGAGCCCGGCGCCGTCGCCGTCACGACTTTCCGCCTCGCGCTGCCAATCCATACGCCACCAAAGCTGCCAACCGCGGGCGGACATCGTAGCGGAGCGCAGGCCGGAAGCCATCCTGAATTTGGTTATTTTTCACCAAATTTATCGATTGAGTTTTGGCAGGTTTCCACCAGAATGGCCGGGCACGGAACTTAGAGGGATGTTCGCCATGCGCATCAGCGACGATCGTTATAGCCGCGAGCGGGCGCGCATGGAGCTGGCGCTGCGCTTCCTGCGCCACGAGGCGCGCACCCAGACCATCCGCGCCTGGACCGGCCTCTCGGACGATCGCATCCGCAAGCTGTATCGCTCCTACATGAGCGACGCGCAGCGTCATCTGCCGCGTCATCGTGGCAAGTCGCCTCACCAGATCGCCTACTTCACGCGTTCGCTTCGATTGCAGGAGGAGACCGCCGTGCTCGCCAGCGTGCTGTCGCTGCTCGGCGTGATCTGCCCGGCGGGGCCGGTCACGGCGGCCGCCCTGCCGGGGCTCACGCGCGGGGAACTGCTGTGTCAGGCGTTCGAGGCGTTCCGCCTGCTGCTGCCCTCCGCACAGATCTCCTTCGAGCACGCGGTGTTTCTGACCACCGCGCTCGCGCGCGGCGAACAGCTGCGGCTGGGCGGCTGCAGCGACTGCGGTGCTCTCATGGTCACCGAGCGCTTTGCGCTGCGCAGCGCGCGCTGCCATCGTTGTGCGGGGCCGACTCAGTCGCGCTGCTGAGCTCAGGAGGAAATAGCGCCGGCCGCGACGGTATGGCGCCCGGCACCGGGCCGGCCGCCACAGCCGTCCGATGATCGTTCCTGGCTCAATCAGGTGGAGCGCTTCCTCGGACTGATCACCGACAAAGCCGCTCGCGGCGGCTCCTTCGGCAGCGTCAAAGAGTTGCTGGGCAAGATCGATCACTTCGTGAGCCAATACAACAAACACTGCAAGCGCTTGCTCTGGAGCGCAACCGCGCATTCCATCCTGGAAAAGATTGAAAGACTTGCCTCAGAATCAGCGGGACAGCACACTGGCCTTGAATGCCAGCGAGCGCTTTCAGGCACGCAGTTGCTTTAGACGCTCGGTGCGGGTTCCATCGAAATCGCGGGCGAGGCGACGCAGAAGCTGTCCTGATTCCGCGGCGGTTAGCGGCGGACTCAGGAAAAATCCCTGCGCTAACGTGCAGCATTCTTCCTGTAAGAACAGCAGCTGTGCGAGGTCCTCCACGCCTTCCGCCACGACCTCCAGCTTGAGCGTCTTTGCCATAGCAATTATCGTCGCCGCAATTACCCGATCCTCGCCGTTATTCTGAACCCGCCGAATAAATGAACCATCTATCTTCAGTCGATCGATTGGAAACTCCCTTAGGCGACCGAGACTTGAATAGCCAGTGCCGAAATCATCGATGGAGATCTGCACCCCGAGCGCCTTGAGCTCCCCGAGTACCTGCCTCGTCCAGTCCTCATTCGCCATGATCACGCTCTCAGTAATCTCCAGTTCCAGCGTAACGGCGGGCAAGCCCGTGTCGCGCAGCACTGCCGCAACGAGCCCCGGGAAACCGCGCTGGGCCAGCTGCAGTCCGGACACGTTCACGGCAATGCGTAGCGCCGAAAGGCCCTCATCGAGCCACGCTTTGGCTTGCGTACATGCGGCGCGCAGGACCCACTCGCCAATGGGCAGGATCATGCCAGTCTCTTCTGCGACTGGAATGAAATCTAAAGGTGGCACTTGCCCGAGTTCAAGGTTGGCCCAGCGAAGCAGCGCCTCCATACCGACGATCAACCCGGTACCCAAGTCGAACTGCGGTTGGTATCGCAGCGAGAGTTCGTTGCCGGCGATGGCGCCCGACAGCTTGCCCTCCATGGTCAGACGCTTTAAAGCATTCGCATTCATAGAAGATTTGAAGAAGGTGAACGTGCCGGGACCCTGACGTTTGGCAAAATACATCGCGAGGTCGGCGCTTTTGAATAGCGTTTCGAAATTGTCGCCATCGGCAGGATAGATGGCAATGCCGATGCTGGGGGTCACCATGACCTCGTGCCGTGCGAGCAGAATTGGTCGCATGATCGCCGACAAAATACGGGTGGCGACAATCCCGGCCTCGTCTGGAGTATCGATAAGCGGCATCAGGAACATGAACTCGTCGCCTCCCAGCCTGGAAAGATCTCCATCGCCGGTACCCCCGGGTAGCGCTCGTCCAATAGGGTCGCCGCCGCGCACCGCCTCGCGCAGGCGCAGTGCCGTCATGCGCAGTAAATCGTCTCCGACACTGTGGCCGAGCGTATCGTTGATGCGTTTGAATTTGTCGAGATCGATGCAAAGCAACGCCAACTGGCGCTTATCCGTTCGGGCTTCCTCCAGCGCACTCGCCACCCGGCTGTGGAAATGCTCGCGGTTCGGCAGACCCGTCAGCTGATCGTAATACGCAAGCCGGCGAATCTGGTCGGCGGCTGCCCGACGGTCCGTGACGTCGCGGGCGAGGACAATGAAGTGCGGCGTCTGACCCGGATCCACGGGCCTGGACACGGACAGCTCGACCCAGGCCATTCCACCTGGCAGCCGCACCTCAAGCTGCTTGCCGATCGACACGCCGGTTTCGTACGCTTCCTGTATCGCTGAGCGGCACACACGCGCTGCTTCTGCTGAGAGTACTTCCTCTACGGTCTTGCCAATGAAATTCTCGACCGGCGTGGGCAGCAATTCCGAGTGCGGCGCATGGTACTGAACGTAGCGTCCCTCAATGTCGAGCTCGAACAGTAGATCAGGGAGGGCGGCCAATAGTGCCGTATTGCGGGCCTCGGCGGTTCTGAGATCCAGCACAGCCTGATAGGCGCGCAGCAGGTATCGTACGCGATGACCAAGCAGCGTCCAATTGATCGGCTTGGCTATGAAGTCGGTGGCCCCCGCGTTGTAGGCCGCGTCGACGGAGCGAAAATCGTCGAATCCGGTGACCATGACGATTGGTAGCAGCGGACCAGCCTCGAGACGCAGTGCCGCACAGACCTCGTATCCGCTCAGACCTGGCATGTCCACATCGAGCATAACCATGTCACTCGGCTTGTCGCGGAACTGCCCCAAGCCATCCGTACCGTCGACCGCCGTGCTGACAGCGAAGCCGGCCTTTTGCAGAGCGGCGCGCATCAACATAATCGCCGTGAGATCATCATCGACGATCAAAATCGTCTTGGCCGCTGTCGTCACGCTGCCTCCTGGAGAATCTCATACATACGGGCAACGGCACGTTGATGCTCGGGCCTGACCTGTATTAAGAGCTCGCGGGCATCTGCAAGTCGTTCCTCGCGGCCGAGCTGCTCCAGCCGACGATAGAATTCCGACAGAGTCTTTGCACCGACGTTGGCGGTACTCGATTTCAAAGCGTGAGCCGCGGCGGCCAACTGCCCACCGTCGCGCGCGAGAATCGCGTTCTCAATACGCGTCACGGATTCGCCCGCAGACTCAATAAAGATGCGCAGGATTGTCTTCACCAGATCCATGCCACCGGCAGGATCGAGTTCACGAATGGTCTGCAACGCCCGCAGGTCAATGGCGTCGGACCCCAACACGACTGAAGCATCCCGCGCGTCGGCGGCCTCGAGTGCGGTGTTGGTACTGCTCGCCTCGCCCGCGCGCGGAAGCCAGCGGGCGAGTAGCGCCTGTAGTTGCGCCAGCTTGAATGGTTTTGGCAGAAAATCGTTCATGCCCGCTTCGAGGCAGTTCTGTTCGTCACCCTGCAGTGCGTTGGCGGTGACGGCGGCGATCGGCAGCCGCTCACCGCGCCCCAATGGCAGTCGGCGGATGGCGGCGGTGGCCTGGAATCCGTCCATCACCGGCATCTGGCAGTCCATCAGCACTAAGTCAAAGTCGCAATTCTGCACCAGCTCGACCGCCTCTTGTCCGTTGCTGGCGAGAGTGACTTGCACGCCGAGGCTCCTCAACATGGCGTTAACAACTTGCTGATTGATCGGATTGTCCTCGACCACCAGCACTCTTCGCTGTATTGAAAGTCCGCTGTCTACCGCCACGGCAGTGAATGCATCGATGCGTGGCGCAGCGGGCGCCAAGATGCTGCAGAGGACGCGGAGCAGGTCGGCGCGGCGAATTGGCTTGTTGAGGAAACGCAGGATGCCGGACGCCTGCCGCTCCGGGTCGGTCAAGTTGGAGGCAGTGGACGCCAGCATCACGAGCGGGGTATCGGCCAAGTCAGGCCGTCGCTGGATCGCGCTGGCCAGTTGCAGTCCATCCATCCCGGGCATGTGCATGTCGAGGAGGGTGAGTGCAAAGGAAGAGCGCGCGCGGGCTGCCTCCGCCATCAATTCCAGGCCTTCCTCGCCGGTGCGTGCACACGTCACGCGCATGTGCCAGCCTTCGAGTTGCTGCTTCAGGATCTCTCGGTTGGTCTGGTTGTCATCCACGACCAGCACGCGTGCGCCCTCGAGGGCCGTCGGCTGCAAGCGTTCCCGCGGCAGGGCTCTTGCTTTCGGCAGATGCAGGCTGACGATAAATCGTGAGCCATGGCCCGGGGAGCTCTCCACGCAAATCGTGCCGCCCATCAAAGTCAGGAGGCGGCGGGAAATAGCGAGACCAAGGCCGGTACCGCCGTATCGGCGGGTGGTCGAACCATCCGCCTGCGAAAAGTGCTCGAATATTCTCTCGCGCGTTTCCGGTGCAATCCCAATGCCGGTGTCCTCCACGGTCAGGCTCAGAGCGACGTCCGTGTCGGTCTCACTCTCCAACCGCAGGCGCACGATGACTTCGCCGTGGTCGGTAAACTTGATCGCATTGCTGATCAGATTGGCCAAGACCTGGCGCACACGCAGCGGGTCGCCACGCACGCCTGGCAGTGCGGAGTCAAGCGGCGTGAACTGCGCCGCCAGTTCAAGGCCTTTCTTTTCGGCAGAGTATGCGAACATTGCCAGAGTCTCCTCGACCAGATCGACGAGGCTGAAGGCGACGGACTCAAGCGCCATGTTCCCGGACTCGATCTTGGAGAAATCAAGAATATCGTTGATGACGCCCAGCAGATGCTCGCCGGAGGTCTGAACTGCAACGCCCCACTCTCGCTGCCTGGGCGTGAGATCGCTGGCCAGAAGCAGCTCAATCATTCCGACCACACCATTCAGTGGGGTACGAATCTCATGGCTCATGGTTGCCAGAAACTCGCTCTTCACCCGACTCGCAGCCTCTGCAGTCTCCTTGGCATGCTGCAGATCGGCGGTGCGCTCTGCGACTTGATCCTCGAGATGATCGCGCTGGGCCGCCAGGTGGGCATCGCGCTCCTCGATGTGTTCGAGCATGCCGTTGAAGCCCCGGGCGAGTGCGTCCAGTTCTGCGATGTCGCTGGAGGTCGCCCGCACTCGGAAATCGGCTGTGCCCGACACCCGATCCGTCAACGCGGTCAATTTCGCTAAAGGCCGCAGTACTGAGAGATTCAGCCGTCGTAGCATCAGACCGCTGACCATTAGCGCTATGGCGACCGCGAAGAGCGTGACGAGCATCTGAGAGGCGAGCTGCCGGTAGAGTCCTGCAACGTCAATGCGCAAATACAAGGTTCCGCGGCGTGCGCCCTGAAACACAACCGGCTGCAAAATGTCGATGTGCGTCAACCTAATCGAGACGCTGGCGGATGGGGCATCAAGCCCCGCAGGTACAGGCACCTGTGCTTCACTACGGTAGGAAGCGAACAAGTGCCGCTGTTGCGTGTACAAGGCGGCGACGTGGACGTTCGGCGCATAGCGCAGCGTCTGCAGTAGCTCCTGCGCCGCGGTGTCATCCTGAAACATCAGAGCGGCGGCGGCGCTTTCGGCCAGCATCTTGGCCTGGACCTGGGTGGTGTTGGCGAGGCTGAAGAGCCCAAGCGTGAAGCTGCTGGCAATGATGAGCGCCGCGACAATCGCGATCGCAGCACACAGGGTGATCCGATTGGTGCGGCGCAGACGCGCACCGATCGTAACGCTCTGAGGCAGCTGGTCAGGTCCGGTCATTGCAGCACCTCGGTCGCCAAGCTCAACAGCTTCGAGCTGAGTTTGAGGTTGGCCGCCCGGGCAGCCGTGAGGTTGGCTTCGAAGGTGATCTTGTTATTCACAACGTTCATGTTGAGAGCGACGCCCTGCCTGGCGGCACCCGGCACGTCCGCAACGGTCAGCACGGTGGCCCCGCGCAGAGTGGACAGCACGCGCGAGATGCCGTCGCCCGATGGATTGACGATAAATACGACCTGGCAAACGGTCAGTCCCTCGGTACTGGTGACGCGGCGCACCACTATGCGACGAGCGCCGACGGGCTTGCCCTGCAGCGCATCTAGTTCCTCACCGAACGGATCCTGACCGTACACGCACAGGTTCAGCGTTGAGCCTATGTCTGCGGGCCACTCCGTGAAGAGGGCGAAGTTGTAGAGAAATGCTGCCTTGAGGCGATATTCGGGCAGGTCGTCGCTCACGGCCGCCTGTGCGAACGCAAAGAGCGCCAGGCCAAGGCACCATGCCGGCATGCGGGTGCTAGGTGGCATCGCGATGCTCCACGGCACGCAGTCCGTTCGGCGACGGTGGCCGCCGGTCGGACAACTGCGGGGCGTGCATCGAGGTGATCTTTAGTTGAAGCAGCTGCTCGAGGGGCATGTCGAGCAATTGATGCAGCGTAAAGGAGCTGGCAGTTCCCGGAACAGCCAATACCAGCGCGAGAGTGCACGCAAGCAAAAGCTTACGCCGGGACCTCGTCGTGGCGGCCCGGCATTTAGCGCAAAGCGGTTGGAGTGACACTGTTCAGCGCGCGTAGTGTAGGTCAGCGCGGACGCTGCGGCCGTCCTGCTCCAGTGAGTCCTGCCAATGGTTGGCAGAGGCAGGTTGTGCATAGCGCTTGTCAAACAGATTGCCGACTCCCACGGATATCTCCAGTCCCCGAGCCAGCGACTCCGTGCTCAGAAACAGGTTTGACAGGGCGTAGCCTCCCAGAGGCGTGCCATTCAGGGTCAGGCGCGAGCTGTCATAGCTCAGTTCGTAGCCCAAACGCACACCGTCGACCGGCAGCGGGCTCGAGAAATTGAGCTTGCCGAGTATCTCGGGCGAGTTGGCCACCTCGCCGCCGCTGCGGTAGTTGGCATGTTGGATCGACACGCTGTCGCGCAGGCGTGCACCGGAATCCCACGTCTTGTCCATCGAGAGCTCGACTCCATGCGTGTGGACTGGCTGAGTGTTTTGGTACTGCTGCGTAACGTCGTTCTCCAAGATGAGGTCGTGAAGGGTCCATTGGTAGACCGAGGCGCGCAGCGTCAGATCTCGGCCGAGCCGGTGGTCCACGTCGAGTTCGAGTGTGTCGATGGTCTCATCGTTGAGCCGCAGAGAGGGCGCATCCGGCTCAAATCCGGCAAGGTCTTCGAAGGAGTTTGGGGCGCGATGCGCAACGCCGTAGAGCGCCTTGGCCGTGGTCTCGGAGGTAGCGTCCCAGATGAGCGCCAGGCGCGGGCTCAAGGCCGTTCCGGTTTTCTCGTTGCTATCGACCCTGAGTCCGAGCGTCGCCGCGAGCGGGTTCAAAAGGTGCCATTCATCCTGGCCATACACGCCAACCCGATAGCCGGAGCCGGGGACGTAGACATCCAGGGCAGGCTTGGCAGGAACGATCTGCGACTGGTCAGTGTTGTAGTTATCCTGTGCCTCCACGCCCAGCATCAGAATATGAGCGCCCAGCGCGGTCGACACGAGGCGCGCTTCGACCCCTATCAAATCCGGCGTGGAGGGATAGGTATACAGGGTGCCGCCGAAGCTTAGGTCCTCATTCGAGATATCGTTGGCTGTGAACAGGCGTACGGAGGCGTGCAGCGTGTCGCCGGCAAATTTATCCTGATACTGCAGCTGCGTGAGCGCGTAACCGGTCTCCTGGTACTGACCGGGCACGAGCGGGTCCGACAGGTACGCCGCGGTCGGATCGTCCTTATACTCAAAACCGTAGACGACTTCGAACGACCAGGGTCCGCGTGCGATGCTTCCGAAGAATTGCTTGGTGCGATCACCATCAAGTCCCCAGGCAATTCCTGACTTTCCGGAGGCCCCGTAGTCGAAAAAGAGGTTCTGACCCTGAGCGTTCATGCCACTCACGGACGTCAGCACATCGACCCCGTTGTCCAGATGCGCGCCCCAGCTGGCGCGGCCCTCGATGAGTGACTGCGGCTCTTGATAGCCGACCGCAGCTTCTGCGCCATTCATTTCCGCGCCCGTGCGCGTGACGATATTGACGACGGCAAACATGGCATTCTGGCCGTATACCGCGCCACCCGGTCCGGGGATGAACTCAATGCGCTCGACCAGGTCCATGTCGATTGGAAGCTCCCGACCGGACGGTCCTGAGTCAAAGATTGGGTCATTGACGCGATTTCCGTTGATCGTAACCAGCACGCGGGTGTTGTAGTCCCCCGGCAGGCCAAAGCCCCTTACGCCGAGATAGGTGAATTGCCGGTCGTAGGTGACGTAGACGCCAGGCAGACTGGCCAAGGCCTGATCGAGAGTACGCCAGCCAAAGGCCCTGATCTCCTGGCGCGTGATGACGCTGACGGCGGCCCCAATCTGGGATTGCTTCTGCTCATATTTGGAGGCCCCGACGACGCCGATCTGCAGCAGCTGCTCGAGGCTCATGTCCGTCACGTCCGCCGCCGCCGCTTCGTGCAAGGCCATGACGCCTGTCAGACACAGCAGTAAGCTGCAATAGCGGGAGATTGGTCCGAGCTGCCGAGCCAACCACATGGTGTCAACGAGCTTTTGCACTCAGGATCTACGCAAACTACGTGCCCAGCTTTAATCAAGCTGGCTTCTCGCGCGGCCCACGGTGCGGTAGCAGACATAGCGCAGCGCTCATTCGTGGGAATGAGATTCACGTCACATGTGGCACGCCAGGAGAGCGCGGTGCTGGCAAGCCTGTTATCGCTCCTCGGCGTGGTGCCGGCGGCATTACCGGTGCTGCCATCGGGTGCTGAAGCCCTGCCCGGCCTTACGCGCGGGGAGCTCCTGCCGCTACGTGCGGCACGCTGCCATCATTGTGCGGGGCCGGCACAGTCACGCTGCTAGAATCCGCCGCCATTGACCTCGGGGGCGCATGGCGTCGATGGATCAGCAGCGGCCGAACTTCTTTTCAGGTCCGTATCTCGAGCGGCGCGCCGAACAGCGCGACGATCCGGGCTGGCTGATTGCGGCACGCTCCGACCCTGCGACGCGGTATCTGGTAGGCCAGGGCACCGCGCAGCTGCTGCACTCGGGAGCTCAGCCCGAGGTCGCCTTCCTCGCCAACGGCGCGCCGCTGCTGGCCGCGGTGAAGCCCGAATGTTTCGTGCTGCTGGGGTGGTTTGGCGGTGCGCGCTGCGTGCTGGTCGACCTGCCTCCGGCGCTCGCGCTGGCGCTGCCACCCGGCACCCGGCTCGAGGAGCTGCGGCCGCTCACCGCCGTGCTGCCGGCCGATCAGGCCGGCCTGCTCGCCTACGCGCGCGCGCTCGCGATCTGGCGCACGCGTCAGCGTTACTGCGGGGTGTGCGGCGCCCAAACGCTGCCCAGTCACGCCGGCCATTGCCTGACCTGCACCAACCGGGCCTGCGCGCACGAGTTCTTCCCGCGCATCGACCCGGCCATCATCGTGCTGGTGAGCGACGGCGAGCGGGCGCTGCTCGGACGGCAGGCGAGCTGGCCGCCGCGGCGTTACTCCGCCATCGCCGGCTTCGTCGAGCCCGGCGAGAGCCTGGAGGACGCGGTGGTGCGCGAAGTCGCCGAGGAGACCGGTGTCACGGTGAGCGAAGTGCGCTATCACTCCTCGCAGCCCTGGCCGTTCCCCTCCTCGGTCATGCTCGGTTTTCGGGCGCGCGCCGCGGCGGGGAGCGTGGTGCAACTTGACGGCGAACTCGAGGACGCGCGCTGGTTCACACGCGATGAGGTCAACACGGATGCAGCGCTGGCGCCTCCCTCACAGTCGATCTCCTGGCGACTGATCGAGAGTTGGCTGAAAGGCTGCGGTTAGCCGATGTGCCTGCTGGTGCTCGCCTGGCAGACCCACCCGCGCTACCGCCTGGTGGTCGCTGCCAACCGCGACGAGTACCACGAGCGCCCGGCCGCCGCGCTGGCGAAATGGCCGCCGCCCTCGCAACTGATCGCCGGACGTGACCTGCGTGCCAAGGGCACCTGGCTTGCGATCGACCGCCAGCGCCGCTTCGGCGTGGTCACAAACTTCCGCGAGCTGCAGCCCCCGCGCACCGCGGCTCCCTCGCGTGGCGATCTGATCCCGCACTATCTCGGCGCCGCCGGCGGCGGCGCGCTCCCGGCCAGCGAGTTCTTCGCCGCGCTCGCGCCGCACGCCCGGGAGTATTCCGGATTCAACCTGCTGCTCACGGATGCCGACTCGCTGTGGTATGGCTCCAACCGCGCCAGCCCGTTTGCGCGCCCCTTGGCGCCCGGTGTCTACGGACTGTCGAACGAGCTGCTCGATACGCCGTGGCCAAAACTCGAGCGTGTGCGCCAGGGCTTCGAGACCTGGCTGCGCACGCCGCAACCGCCACCTCCGGCAGCGCTTTTCTCCTTGCTCGCCGATCGCACGACATTAGCCGATGATACGGCGTTCCCTGCAGGCCCAGGGCTGACGCGGGAATGGGCGCGGGCCCTTTCAGCACCGTTCGTGCTGCATCCTGACTACGGCACGCGCTGCTCGACGGTGCTGCTTCTGGAGGACAGCGGCCGGCTGTATCTTGCCGAGCGGCGCTTCGATCGGCGCGGCGAAACCGAGGGCGAAACTGAATTTCGGCTGAACCCGGGCGAGTGGCCGTGAGGCAGTAGCGGAACCCGCGCGCGCGCGCGCACTCTGATGTGCACAAGCCTTCGAGCGGCTGCGCCCGTGAGGCTCTAGAATTCAAAGGATTTCCCCTTAATCGCACGTTGCTAGATGTCGCAGCCCAATTCCCTCCCGCGCGCTCGCCGACGGCACCGGCGGGCCCGCTGGCTCGCCGTGTTTCTCATGGCATGGCCACTCGCGCAGGCCGCCGGTGTCGATGTCGACGTACGCGGTGTCAATGAGGAATTGCGGGTCAACGTGCTCGCCTACCTGAGCTTCGAGCGCTATAAGAAAGGTGGCGCAGAACTGACCGCCGACACGGTCGAGCGGCTGCACAACCGGGTCGAGCGCGAGGTACAGCAGGCGCTGCGGCCGTTCGGCTACTACGAGCCGAGCGTGGAATCGACCGTCACCGACAGGGGGCGCGGCGACTGGCGCGTGGTGATCGACATCACCCCCGGCACGCCGGTGCTGGTCGAGCACGTTGATGTGCGCGTGGACGGCCCGGGGGAGTCGGACCCGCTGTTCCAGCGCATCCTCGCGCACCTGCCGCTGCATCCGGGCGACCGCCTCAATCACGCCGCCTACGATGCCATCAAGATCGACCTGCAACGCACCGCCGCCACCTACGGCTATCTCGACGCGAAGCTGATCCGCAACGAGATGGTGGTCGACCCGCCCAAGCACCAGGCCAACATCGCCCTCGAGCTCGACACCGGTCAGCGCTATCGATTCGGAGTCACCACCATCGAGCAAACCGTGGTCAGGGACAAGCTGGTGCGGCGCTACCTGCGCTACCATCAGGGCGATCTTTACGACCTGACGCAGGTGCTGCGCACCCAGTTCGCGCTCGATGACTCGCAGTACTTCGCCAATCTCGAGGTGCTGCCCGGAGATCCCGACCGCCAGGCGCTCATCGTGCCGGTCAAGATTCATGCCGATCCGAGCAAACGACACCGCTACTCCTTCGGTGCAGGCTATGCCACCGACACCGGGGTGCGCGGCACGGTCGGCTTCGAGGATCGTCACGTCAATTCCCTCGGCCACAGCTTCGGCGTCGAAGTGCAGGCCGCCCAGGTGACGCGTTACTACGTGCAGAGCCATTACCGCATGCCGGTCGGCGACCCGGCGCTGGAGAATATCTCGCTCAACGCGAGCATCGAGCAGCAGACCCTCGCCGATGTCACCGCGACCACGCAGTCGGCTGGACCGAGCTTCACCAAGGTGGTGGGCAGCTGGCAGACTGTCTGGCAGCTGAATGCGGTGCGCACCACCAGCTCCGACCTCAACGGCTCGGACACCGACCGGCTGCTGGTGCCGGAACTCGATCTGGCGTCGGTGCCGAAGGGTTATCTCGGCGAGGCGCTGTTCGAGCATCCATTCTTCGCCGAGCTCAAGGGCTCGGACGCCGCGCTCGGCTCGGATTCCAACTTCATACAGCTGCACATGCAGGGTGAGAAGGTCTTCCACATCGGAAAAAAATGGCATCTGCTGCTGCGCGATGAAATCGGCGCCACGCTGGTGTCGCGCTTCAGCGATCTGCCGACCGTGTACCGCTTCTTCGCGGGCGGCGACAACAGCGTGCGCGGCTTCGCCTACAACGAGCTCTCGCCCACCGACCCGGTGTGCGCGGTGAATCCGTCGACGGGAGCCCCGCTGAAAACGGCCAACGGCACCTGCGAGAGCGTGGCCGGCTACATCAAGGTCGGTGGCAAGGACGTGCTCACCGGCACGGTGGAAGTCATCCGTGATCTGCCGCGCAACCTCGGCATCGCCACCTTCGTAGACTACGGCAATGCTTTCGATCGCTTCGGCCCGCAGCTGCAGTACTCGGTCGGCGTGGGCCTCAGGGTGCGCCTGCCGGTCATGACGCTCGGCATCGACATCGCGCAGCCGCTGTCGGTCAATGCCGGCCCACGGCTGCACATCAACTTCTCGCCGAAGTTGTAACGGCAGGACCTTACATGCGCCGCCTGCTGCTCATTCTCGCAAGCGTGCTGATCTTCACAGCCATCGCCGTGCCCGCGACGCTTGTCTGGTCGGCGCTGTTCACCGAGAGCGGCCTGCAGTTCGTGGTGCGGCACATCCCGCAGCAGCTCGGCCCGGTGCGCCTGACGATCAGCGGCGTGCACGGCACGGTGGCCAGAGGGCTGCACATTGAGCGTGTGGAGATCGATCACGACCTGGTGCACCTAAAATTCGAGGGCATCGAGGGTCACGTGGCGCTCGCGCCGCTGCTGCTGCAGACCATCCGTGCCACCAGCGCCTCGGTGCAAAGCGCCCTGATCCAGGTGAAGCGGCGCACCAGGCCCTCGACACCCGGCCCACCGACCTTCCTGCCGCGCTGGCTGATCATCAACGCGGAGGACGTGGCGGCGGCCGACACCACCCTCACCGTCTACAATGGCTTTCACCTAGAGGTCACCCAGCTGCGCGGCGCCGCGCTGCTGCGGCACCAGTACATCCGCATCTTCCAGGCACAAGGGCAGCTTGAGGGTGCGCATATCAGCGCCATCGGCCGGCTGCTCGCCACCGACCCGCTCGGTATGGAGATCACGGCCCACCTCGACTGGAGTCCGGCCGGGCAGCCGAAGTGGACCGTCGACGCCAGCGGCGAGGGCAACCTGAACGCCCTCGACGTCATCGCGCACGCGCTGAGCCCGTTCCGCAGCGACATCAGCGGGCGCTTGCTCGATCTGACCAATCGCTGGCACTGGACGGCCGCTGCCCAGGTGCAGGACTTCAACCTGCAGGCCTGGGGCGTCAACTCCCCGCTCGGCAGCATCACCGGGCAGCTCAAGGGCGCCGGCGATGAGAAGGGCTTCAGCGCTCAGGGGCCGCTGAACCCCACCGGACTTCGGGCCGGGCCGTTCGACGCGCAGTTCGCCGGCAACTATGCCAATCACGTCCTGGCCGCACGGCGCATGGCCGTGCGCCACCTCGCCTCCGGAGCCCGCGCCGCCGGCGCCGGCACCATCGCCATCGTCGACAACGGCCCGCGGCTTGACCTGAGCGGTGACTGGGACGAGTTCCGCTGGCCGCTGGTGGGGCGCGAGGTCGCCGTGCACAGTGCCGCGGGCGCTTTCACCCTCTCGGGCGTGCTGCCCTACAAGGTGCACGTCACCGGCCGCGCACGCGCCGCCGATCTGGCGGAGATGCCGATCGACCTGCGCGGCACGCTGGGCAAGGACGGGATCACCTTCGATCCGGCGCAGCTCGGGATCTTTGGCGGGCAGGCGACGCTTAGCGGCAGCGTCGTGTGGTCGCCGGTGCAAACCTGGTCGATCAGCGGTCGCGCCACCGGCATCAACACCGGCTTGCTGCGCGCGGATCTGCCCGGCGAAGTCAGCTTCACGCTCGATGCCTCCGGGCGCGGCTTTGATGCCAAAGGGGACCTGACCGCCGCTTTCAGCTCCCTGAGCGGCAAGCTGCGCGGTGTCGCCGCGAGCGGCGCCGGTACCGTGACCCATTCGCGCACCAACTGGGGATTCAACAGCGTGCGCGTCGCGCTCGGCTCGGCGAGCCTTGCGCTCGATGGCCACATCGACGATCGCATGGATCTGCGCTTCGCCGTGTCCGCCTCCGACCTGAGCCTGCTGGCGCCCGATACCCGCGGCAAACTCAAGGCGTCCGGGACCGTGAACGGCACGCTCGCCGATCCTACGATCGTCGCCACCGCACACGGCGGGGATTTCGAGTACCAGGGAATAAAGCTCGAAGCCTTCGATGCTGACGTGAACTTCAACCCGGGCGCGCCGCAGCAGGAATCGAAAATCGATGCGCATCTGCACAAGCTGAGCTACAAGAGCCGTACCCTCGATAGCGTCGCGCTGACACTCAGCGGTCCGCCGGCGGCCTACGACGTGCATCTTTCCGCCAGCGCCACCGGGCTTGCCGTCGCCGCCGAGGCCAAGGGACCCTACGCGCACGGCGTATTCACCGGCCAACTCAGCGCTCTCACCATCGGCGGCAGCGAGCAGCTGCACCTCTCGCTCGAGCGGCCGGTGGATCTCTCCGTCTCGCTCGCGCATGCGCGCGTGGAGTGGATGTGCCTGCTCGGCCAGCCCGGCAGCATGTGCGCCGATGGCGAGTGGACCCCCACCGCCTGGTCGACCACGGTGATGACCAACCAGCTGCCGCTCAACACGCTCACCGCCGGCATGACGCCGGCGGTCGCCTATCAAGGAACCATCTCGGCGCTGGCGCGCCTGTCGGGCGGTGAGACGACGCCGCTTGAAGGTTCGCTGAGCGCGCAGCTCATCGACTTCGAGATCGACCACAGGCTTGCGAGCCATAAGGTCGAGCACACCCGAATCGGCTCGGGCGCCATCACCGCAGCTGCCACCCCCACGCTGATCAGCGCGCAGCTGGTGATCGGCGACACCACGGCCGGCACCATCCAGGGCAAGCTCGAAGTGCGGCGCACGACGCCGAACTGGCCCGACATGCCGATCTCCGGTGAGCTGCACGCGCAGAGCTCGGAGCTCGAGCTGTTGACGCTGTACGCGCCCGACATTGACCGCGCCGTCGGGGGTCTCGATGCCGACATCCAGCTCGCCGGTACGCTCGGCAATCCGAGCCTGAGCGGCGTGGTCAAGGTGACTAACGGCGAGATCAATGTCTATCAGGTGAACCTCGCGCTGCGCCAGATCCAGCTGCAGGCGCGCCTGTCCGATGCCGGGATCGATTTCACCGGCAGCGCTCATGCCGGTACCGGAGAGGTCAGTTCCGACGGCCACGTCGAGTGGCGCAAGCTGCTGCCTTACGGCAAGTTCCACCTTAAGGGTTCAAACCTTCGGGTCGCCGACGTGCCGGAGGCGCAGATCGATGCCTCGCCCGACCTCGACTTCACCATCACCGGCCGCAGGATCGAGGTGACCGGCAAGGTCGTCGTGCCGTTCGCCAACATCCAGCCGAAGGACATCACCAACGCGGTGCGTGCCTCGCCGGATGAGATCATCGTCGGCAGCGAGGCGGATGACCCGACCAAGCGCTTCGAGGTCGTCAGCACGGTCACGCTCGAGCTCGGCGACCGTGTGCATCTTGACGCCATGGGCCTCAGCGCCAGGCTCATCGGCAGCGTCACCGTGCGCAGCGGCTACGATGCGATCACCCGGGGTACCGGCGAGCTGTCGGTGGCGGAAGGCAAGTACGCCGCCTACGCCCGCAAGCTCGACATACAGCGCGGACGTCTGATCTTCAACGGCGGACCGATCGATGATCCGGGCATCGACGTGAAGGCTCAGAAGGAATTTCCCGACATCACCGCCGGCATCAACGTGCGCGGCACCCTGACGCAGCCGCGTCTGTCGTTCTTCTCCGATCCGCCGCTGCCACAGTCGCAGATCGTGTCGCTGATACTCTCGGGCGGTTCGTTGCAGTCGGCGGGCAACGCCAACAACGCCGCGCTCGGACAGGGCGCAGCTTTGCTCGCCGCCCAGCTCGGCGGCTACGCCGGGGTGCCCGACGTGAGCCTCGAGACCGACCCGATCGCCAACGAGACCTCGCTGGTGCTCGGCCGCTACCTGTCACCGCGCCTGTACGTGAGTTACGGCGTGAGCCTCACCGAGCAGCTGAACACCTTCAAGCTGCGCTACACCCTGGGCGATCACTGGACGGTCAGGACCGAACTGGGCACCGCCCGCGGCGCCGACCTCGTCTACACGATCGTGCGCTAGAACGATCCTGGCAATCCGGCGCTCGGGCGTGTGGGTGCTGAGATGCGCCGCGCCGCGCGCACCGCGGTTTCCCGGCCGGGAATCATGTTGCCCGAGCGCCCCGCCAGGCCTGCCCCTGAAGCGCCGGCCGCGCCCTTGACGTTCATGGATAAAAATGCACAATATGTGCATGTTTATTCATAGGCATCCCAGGCCGTGCTGACCGACGCGCAGCAGCTGGAGCGGCGCGGCGCCATCGTGCGCATCCTGCGCGAGGGCCTGGTGCGCAAGCAGCAGGACCTGGTGCGCCTGTTGAAGAAGGCCGGCCTCGAGGCGACCCAGTCCTCCATCAGCCGCGACCTGCGCGATCTGGGCGTGCAGAAGGCGAGCGGGCGCTACACGCTGCCGCCCGACGAGGTGACACGCGCCAACGGCGACTTCGGCACGCTGGCGCAGTTCGTGCGGCAGCTGCGTCTGGCCGGGCCCTCCCTCACCGTGCTGCGCACCACTATCGGCGCCGCGCAGAGCGTCGCGGTGGCCATCGACAAGGCCGAATGGCCGGAGGTTTCCGGCACGATCTCGGGCGATGACACCATCTTCATCGCGACCGCCAGCGCGCGCGCGCAAGCCGAACTCGTCACGCGCCTGCGCGCGCTGTTCCGGATCTGACCATGAGTGAAACTGCCCCGCGCAACCGCACGCCGATCGTGCTCGCTTACTCCGGGGGGCTCGACACCTCCTTCCTGGTGCCGTGGATCGTGCAGCATCAGCAGCGCCCGGTGATCACCGTCACGGTGGATACCGGCGGCATCGATGCCAGCGCCGCGCGCACACTCACCGAGCGCTCGCGCGCGCTCGGCGCGATCGGGCATCACCAGGTGGACGCCCGCGCGGACTACTTCGAGCAGGTGCTGCGCTTTCTCATCATGGGCAACGTACGGCGCGGCCAGCTCTATCCCTTGTGTGTGGGCGCCGAGCGGGTCATGCAGGCGCAGACCATCGCCCGCATGGCGCGCCAGCTCAAGTCCGACACGGTCGCGCACGGCTGCACCGCGGCCGGCAACGACCAGGTGCGCTTCGAGGTCGCGCTGCGCACGCTCGCGCCCGATCTCAAGGTGCTGGCGCCGGTGCGCGACCAGGCGTTCCGGCGCCAGGACGAACTCGACTACCTCGAGCAGCGCGGCCTGCCCATCCCGCCAAGCGGCGCGAAATACTCGATCAACCGCGGCCTATGGGGAGTCACCATCGGCGGCAAGGAGACCCTCACCTCCGCCGGCAGCATCCCCGATGATGCCTGGCTCCTCACCCGCGACGCCTTCGCCAGGCCGCGCCCGAGCGAGCGGCATGTACTGAGCTTTCATGAGGGTCGCCCGATGGCACTCGACGGCAAGGCCGCCGCGCCGGTCGCGCTCATCGAGGCGCTCGAGTCGCTCGCGGCCCCGTTCGGCATCGGCCGCGGCATTCATCTGGGCGACACCATCATCGGCACCAAGGGACGCGTGGCGTTCGAGGCACCGGCCGCGGAGGTGCTGCTCACCGCCCACCGCGAACTCGAGAAGCTGGTGCTGACCGGGCGCCAGCAGCGCATCAAGGACCTCGTGGCGCAACCCTACGGAGATCTGGTGCACGAGGGCCAGCTGCTGGATCCGGTGTGCCGCGACATCGAGGCGCTGCTTGAGTCTTCGCAGCGGCGCGTCACCGGCGATGTGCACCTGCTGCTGCAGAGCGGCGCGGTGTTCATCGAGGGCGTCGAATCGCCCTTCTCGCTCATGGCAGCCTCCCGTGGTGTCTATGGTGAGGCCGCCGGGGAATGGTCGGCGGCCGATGCACTGGGCTTCTCGCGCATCGCCTCGCTCCCCGGGGTGTTCTACACCCGCGCCGGTGAGCGGGCCGCGCCGGCCGGCGAGGGCGGCTGAGATGGTCAGCGACATGCGCAGCGTCGTGGTCGACAAGCTCGCCTCAGTGACGCAGGCCTGCGCGCTGTCGCACGAGGTGCGAATCGCCGCCGACATCCCTGCCGAGGAAGGCGTGGTGGTGGTGGTGGAAGTGCTCGACAACAAGTCGACCTACAACACCCTCGAGCTCACCAGCGGCCGCATGGCCAAGCTCGGCAAGGGCGATGTGGTCGCCGGCGCCCTCGGGCACCGCAAGGCCCTGTTCGGCTACTCCGGTCACGTGCCACCGGCGCTCAAGCCGGGCGATATCATCCAGATGCTCAACATCGGCGGTGTGCTCGGGGTGTGCGATTCGATCAACCCGGAAAAGGGCAAGCCGTTCGACTGCCGGGTGCTCGGCGTCGCGCTCAACTTTCCCTACCTCGGCGAGCGCATCGGCGTGCCGGCGCGCGTCGGCCACAAGACGCTGCACGCGGATGCGCCGCTCGATGCGCGCGGCATACCGGTGGTCGCGCTCGCCGGAACCTGCATGGAGGCCGGCAAGACCGCCGCGGCCTGCGCCGTCATCGCGCGTATGCGCCATCGCGGCCTCACGGTGGATGCCTTCAAGGCGACCGGCGTCTCGCTGCGCCGTGACATCCTCGCGATGGAGGACGCCGGCGCCCGGCACTGCGCGATCTTCACCGATCTTGGCATCGTCACCACGACGCGCGCCAACGGGCCCGCCCTCACCCGCACCATGCTCACCGAGCTTGCCGCCGGCAAGCCCGACGTCATGGTATTCGAGCTCGGCGACGGGATCCTGGGAACCTACGGCGTCGATGCCATCCTCGAGTGTCCCGACATCCGCGCCGCCCTTAGCGCCGTGATCCTGTCGGCCAACGATCCGGTCGCGGCGTGGGGCGGCGTCAAGCTGTTGCGCGAGCGCTTCTCGATCGAGCCGTGCGTGGTGACCGGTCCCGCCACCGACAACCAGGTGGGCGTCGAGATCATCGCGAGCCAGATGGGTGTGCCGGCGTTCAACGCCATCAGCAACGGCGCAGCGCTCGGTGATCGCGTGATAGAAGCCATCGGCCTGACGCCTGCGCAGGCCGCGCCACGATGAACGGACGCATCCCGGCGGTCGTGCTCGGCGGCACCGGCTACGTCGCCGGTGAGCTGCTGCGGCTCATCGCGCTGCACCCGCAGTTTCAGCTCGCTGCGGTGATGTCGGACAGCCAGCCGGGCGAGCCGGTGGCGGTGGCCTTCCCCCATCTGGTCCACGCCTACCCCGATGCGCGCTTCAGCTCGGAGGATCAGGTGCGCAAGCTCCTGTGCGAGAGTGACGGCTGCGCGGTGTTTTCTGCCGCACCGCACGGCGTCTCGGCCGCCCTCATCGACCGGCTGCTCACGGCCTGCGAGAGGGCCAGGCGCTCCCCGCGCGTGGTGGATATCTCGGCGGACTTTCGCTACGCGAGCGCCGGGGCCTATGCGGCCGTGTACCCGCATGCGCACGGCGCACCCGGCCGGCTGGCGCAGTTCACCTGCGCGCTGCCCGAGCACCTCGACAAGCTTGCCACGCCGCATGTGGCTCACCCGGGCTGTTTTGCCACCGCGATGCTGCTGGCCAGCGTGCCGTTGCTGGCCGACGGGCTCATCGCACCCGAGCTGTTCGTGAGCGGCATCACCGGCAGCACCGGCTCGGGGCGCAAACCGCTCGACGGCACGCATCACCCGCTGCGTCACGGCGATGTGTACGCCTACGGCGCGCTCAACCACCGGCACGTGCCGGAGGTCAGGGCCTGCGCGCTGGCGGCCACCGGCGTCGAGGCGGAGTTTGCCTTCGTGCCCCTCTCGGGCCCCTTCGCGCGCGGCATCCATGTGAGCGCGCAGGCCGTGCTCAGGCGAGCGCTCGACACCGGCAAGCTGCTGGAGGCGCTGCGCGCGTTCTACCGTGCGGCGCCGTTCGTGCGCGTCGCAGGCGATGCACCGCGCGTCAAGGACGTGGCGGGCAGCAACTTCGCGCACCTGTCAGCGACGGTACGCGGCCGCAACGTCGTGGTGCTGTGCGCGATCGACAATCTCACCAAGGGCGCCGCGGGCGGCGCGATGCAGTGGATGAACCGGATGTTCGGGCTGGCGGAGACGTCAGGTCTCACCGCGAGCGCGCCGGGTTGGACCTGAGGGCAAGCGTGTGACGCCGGCAGCCGCCCAGCAAACCTCCGATCTGCTCGCCAAGGTCTTTGCCCGGTACCCGCTGGAAGTGGTCTCGGCGGAGGGTGTGTGGCTGCGCAACGCCCTGGGCGAGCGCGTCCTCGATCTGTACGGCGGCCATGCGGTGGCGGCGCTCGGCTACGCCCATCCGGCCTGGACCACAGCGCTGGCGCGCCAGGCGCAGCTGTGCAACTTCCAGAGCAACGCCGTCGCGATGCAGGTGCGCGCACGCGCCGCCGAGCGGCTGGTGCGTTTCTCCGCGCTGCCCTTCACGAGCGTGTTTTTCGTCAACAGCGGGGCGGAGGCGAACGAGAACGCGCTCAAAGTTGCCCTGCGCCAGACGCAGCGCCCGCATGTCGCCGCCATCGCCGGCTCCTTCCACGGCCGCACCGCCGCCGCGGGAGCGGTGAGCTGGGGAGCGCAGGCGAAATGGTACGGGTTTCCGCGTACCCCCTTCGATGTCAGCTTCATCGCACGCGGCAACACCGACAGCATTGCCACACACGTCACCGCCTCGACCGCGGCGGTGATCGTCGAGCCGGTGCAGGGCATGGCCGGGGCGATGGATCTGGGTGCCGCGTTCCTCGCAGCGCTCCGTAAGCGCTGTGACGAAGTGGGCGCGCTGCTGATTTTCGACGAGGTGCAAAGCGGCATGGGCCGCACCGGCCATCCGTTCGCGGCCAACCTGTACGGGGTCACGCCCGACCTGCTCACGACCGCCAAGGCGCTCGGCAACGGCTTCCCGTGCGCCGCGCTGCTCATGACCGAGAAAGTCGCCGCGCACCTTGCGCTCGAGTCCCTCGGCACCACCTTCGGCGGCGGTCCGATGGCGTGCGCTGCCATTGAGGCTACGATCGAGGCCATCGAGTCGCAGAAACTGCTCGAGCGCGTGCAACACCTCGGCGCCTACATCCGCAACAACTGCATCGTCGGTCCGGTCACCGGACACCAGGGCGCCGGACTTCTGGTCGGGCTGCGCACCAGCCGGCCGGCAAAACAGATCCAGGCAGAGCTGCTCGAGGGCGGCATCCTGGCCGGAACCGCCAGCGACCCACACGTGCTGCGCCTGCTGCCGCCCTTCATCCTCGAGGATGAGCACGTCGACATGCTCAGGGACACGCTGCGGGAACTTGCGCCATGAAGCGCTTCCTCGACCTCGGCGATTTTTCCCGTGAGGAGGTGCTCTCGCTGCTCGAGCTCGCACGGCGGCTGGAACGGCAGTCCGAGCCGCATGCCCTCACCGGCAAGATCCTGGGGCTGCTGTTCTTCAACCCCTCGCTGCGTACGCTCGCCTCGTTCCAGGCCGGCATGGCGCGCTCGGCGGCACCTCGTTCGTCATCAGCTCCGGCCAGGGCAGCTGGCAGCTGGAGACGCGGGCGGGTGTGGTGATGGACGGCGCCGCCGCGGAGCACGTGCGCGAAGGCATTCCGGTGCTCGCCTCCTACTGCGATGCGCTCGGCATCCGCGCCTTCGCCGAGGGCAAGGATCTGGCGTCCGATCTCGCCGAGACGAATTTCAACGCCATGGCGAGCCTTACCGACAAGCCGCTCGTCAACCTCGAATCGGCACTGAGCCACCCGTGCCAGGCGCTCGCCGACTGGAAGACGCTCGATGATCTGGCGGTGCCGCGCGCCGGCCGCTTCGTGCTGTCATGGGCCTGGCACCCGCGCGCACTGCCGCTGGCCGTGCCGGCCTCCGCGCTGCAGATGGCGGCCATGCGCGGCATGGAGGTCATCGTGCTGCGGCCGCAGGGCTTTGCGCTGCCCGAGCCCATCATGGCGCGCGCCCGGGCGCTCGCGGCGGCGAGCGGCGGCTCGGTGCGCGAGACCTGCGAGCGCGCCGATGCGCTCGAGGGCGCCCAGGTCCTGTATGTAAAGGAGTGGGGCGCCACCGAGTGCTACGGGGATGCGGCGGCGGATGCACGCCTGCGCGCAGCCCTGCGCGGCTGGTGCGTACGCAACGACTGGTTTGCCGCCTCGCCCGAGTGTCGTGTCATGCACTGCCTGCCGGTACGGCGCAACAGCGCGATCGCCGATGAGGTTCTCGACGGCGCACGCAGCGTCGTACAACGCGAAGCCTACAACCGTCTGCCGACGCAGATGGCCGTGCTCCATCAACTACTCCGAACACCCACATGATCATGCATCGCAGCGACCAGACCCTCGCCATCCGTGCGCTCAAGAGCGCGGCTCCCTACATCCGCATGTACAAGGGCAAGACCTTCGTGGTGAAGGCCAGCGGTGGGGTGTTCGCCGACCAGGAGGCGACCCGCGTGCTGGTGGAGCAGATCGCGATCCTGCACTACTTCGGCGTGCGCGTGGTGCTCGTGCACGGTGGCGGCCCGCAGCTCAGCGAGCTATCCAGCGCGCTCGGCGTGCCGACGCGCATGGTGCAGGGACGGCGTGTCACCGACCAGAAATCGATCGATGTGACCGCCATGGTACTCAACGGCCTGATCAACACCCGCGTACTCGGCATCTGCCGCGATCTGAACATCGATGCGGTCGGCATCAGCGGTGTGGACGCGGGACTGGTACGTGCGCACCGGCGCCCGCCGATGGCGCTCGGCGCCGGCGGCGAGCTCATCGACTTCGGCTTCGTCGGCGACATCGACACCATCGACCCCATGGTGCTGAACAAGCTGCTCGACAACGGTCTCATGCCGGTGGTGAGCCCGCTGTCCGCGGACGGGTCCGGTACGCTGCTCAATATCAACGCCGACACCGTGGCCGCCGCGATCGGCGCCGCCCTCGGCGCGGAGAAATTGATCCTGTGCACCGGGACGCCCGGCATCCTCGGCAGCCTGAGCGATCCGGGCTCGCTCATCTCCTACACGGACCTGGCGGGACTTAAGCGCCTGCGCGAAGAAGGACGCATCGCGGACGGCATGCTGCCCAAGGCCAAGGCGATCGAGGACGCCATCCGCGGCGGCGTGCGCCGGGTGCACGTGGTGTCCTATAAGTCTCCGGAAGGCATTCTCGGCGAGGTGTTCACCAACGAGGGCACCGGCACCATGATCGTGGCGGACATCACAGCGCTGCCCGCCGCCGAGCAGCAGAGTCACGCATGAGCCGGCTGTGGGACAAGGGCGCGCCGCTCGATGAGGGCGTGCTGCGCTACTGCGCGGGCGAGGACTACGCACTTGATGAGCGGCTGGTGGCTTACGACGTGCGCGCCTCGATCGCGCACGCGGAAATGCTGCAGGCACAGGGGCTGCTGTCGGCGCCCGACCTCGATCGCATCCGCGACGGACTCGGCGCGCTCGCCGCGGAGCACGCGCGCGGCGGCTGGCACATCGAGCTCGCCGACGAGGACGGACAGACCGCGCTCGAGCGGCGCCTGACCGAGCGCATCGGCGCTGCCGGCGCGCGCATCCACCTCGGCCGCTCGCGCAACGACCAGGTGCTCGCCGCCATCCGCCTGTACCTGCGCGACACGGTGGGGCTGCTGAGGGGCGGCACGCTCAAGGTGGCCGAGGCGCTCGAGCAGCTCGCACTGCGCGAGGCGCAGACCCCGCTGCCCGGATACACCCACATGCAGCAGGCCATGCCAAGTTCGGTGGCCCTGTGGGCCAGCGGCTTTGCCGCCGAGATGCGCGATGATGCCGCGGGAGCCGCGGGGGTCCTGCGCCGCATCGACATGAATCCGCTCGGCTCGGCGGCCGGCTACGGCACGCCGGGACTGCCGATCGACCGCGAGGCGACCACCGCCAAACTCGGCTTCAGCACCGTGCAGCAGCCGGTCACGGCCGTGCAGCTCTCGCGCGGCAAGGCCGAGAGTCAGCTGCTGTTCGAGATCGCGCTGCTGCTGCAGGACCTCGGCCGCTTCAGCGCCGACGTGCTGCTGTTCGCCACGCGCGAATTCGGCTTCGTGACGCTGCCCGATGCCTTCACCACCGGCTCCTCCATCATGCCGCAGAAGCGCAACCCGGACGTGTTCGAGCTGATCCGCGGGCGCACCGCCACCGCGCAGGCCTGCCTCGTCGAAGCGCTCGCGGTTTGTGCCAAGCTCACCTCAGGCTATCAGCGCGATCTGCAGCTGTTGAAATTCCCGCTGTTCCGCGCCATCGACGTGGCGCTCGCGACCCTTGCCATCCTGCCGCCGGCCATTGCGGCGCTCGAGTTCCGGCGCGAGGCCATAACGCTCGACCCCTCCATCCATGCCGCCGAGGAAGCCAACCGCCTGGTGCTCAGCGAGGGCATCCCGTTCCGCGAGGCCTACCGGCGCGTTGCGGCGAAGCTCACGAAATGACGAACCGTGCGCGCCGTCGTTGCAGGCGCAGCCCGCGCAGTGTCTGATGCGCAGCATGGAGAGCTCATGACGAAGCTGCTGGGATTGTCGGGGAGCCTGCGCCGCGGCTCGTACAACAGCGCCCTGCTGCGCGCGGCCACGCGACTCATGCCGCCCGATTCAACGCTCGAGGTGGGCAGCATCCGCGGCATCCCGCTCTACGACGGCGACGTGGAGGCTCAGGGCATCCCGGCCTCGGTCACGCAGCTGAAGGAGGCGATTATCGCTGCGGACGGCGTGCTCCTGGTCACCCCCGAGTACAACAACAGCATCCCCGGGGTGTTCAAGAACACGATCGACTGGCTGTCGCGGCCGGCGTCCGACATCAGACGGGTGTTTGGCGGGCGCTCATTCGCGATCTGCGGTACCTCGCCCGGTCCCTGGGGCACGGTCTTGAGCCAGGCCGCGTGGCTTCCGGTCATGCGAACGCTCGGTACGCAGACCTGGTTCGGCGGCAGATTCGCCGTGCCGCGCGCTGGCAACGTGTTCGATGCCGAGGGCAACCTCAAGGATGCGGCGGTCGAGGAGCTGCTGCGGCAGTTTCTGGCCGGGTACGTGAATTTCCTGCGGCGCCCCGCCGCCTAGCGCCGCCCGCGTAGCGAGCCTGCGCCGGGCCTCGATCCGCCGGCGCTGTCTCAGGCAGTCTGCGGCGCATCCGGCTGCAGCTGCGGAGCGGCCTGCGCGAATGGCGGCAATGACTCCAGGTGCGCGCAGATCGCGCGCAGGGTCGGATAGGGCTCGACATCGCACTTGAAGCGATGCGCGTTGGCCATCTGCGGCACGATGCACACGTCGGCGAGCGTCACCTGCGTCCCGAACATGTGCCGGCCGTCGCCGCTCATGCGCCGGGCATCCTGCTCCAGCGCCCTGAAGCCCAGGCTGATCCAGTGAGCGTACCAGGCGTTGACCGCCGCATCGTCGTGGCCGAGCGGGGAGCGCAGGTAGTTGAGTACCCGCAGGTTGTTGAGCGGATGAATGTCGCAGGCGACGGCGAGCGCCAGAGCGCGCACCTGCGCGCGCTCGAGCGGCGGGCGCGGCAGCAGCGGCGGCTCGGGATGCGTCTCCTCGAGGTACTCGATGATGGCGAGGGACTCGGTGATGATGCTAGCGCCGTCTGCCAGCACCGGGATCAGTCCGTGCGGATTGATGGCGCGAAATTCCGCGGTGTGCTGCGCGCTGGTCGGTGCGCGCAGATCGATGATCACGCGCTCCCAGCCGATTCCCTTGATGTTGAGTGCGATGCGCGCGCGATAGGCGGCGGAGCTGCGGAAGTACCCGTACAGCTTCATGGCCTCAACCCCCCGCCGCGGCAACGATGCTGTTGCGCAAGACCTCGAGACCCTCGATACCCGACTCGATGCGATCGCCGGGCTTGAGCGGCCCGACCCCGGAAGGGGTGCCGGTGAAAATCAGGTCGCCGGCCTTGAGCTCGTACAGCTGCGACAGCGCCGCGATGATGTGTGGCACGTCCCACACCATCTGGCTCACGTCCGACTCCTGGCGCAGCTGGTCGTTGAGCTTGAGCCAGATGCGTCCGTGCGATACGTGTCCGAGGGCGGCGGGACGAATCGCGGCGATGGGAGCGGAATGGTCGAAGCCCTTGGCCGTATC
>Ga0209624_10000340_pt1 | contig 41210 bp, 28 predicted proteins | sample JacPinW_OM2H0_O1_FD_188565 | JGI IMG/M metagenome (GOLD analysis project Ga0209624, IMG submission 188565) | Forest soil microbial communities from Algoma, Ontario, Canada - Jack Pine, Ontario site 1_JW_OM2H0_O1 (SPAdes) (version 2) | ecosystem: Environmental > Terrestrial > Soil > Boreal...
GGTGATGCCGCGCGCCTTCTCTTCCGGAGCGTTGTCAATCGAATCAAACGACCGAAAAACAATCTTCGGGTTGTGCTTCTGCAAAACCTTTGTGATGGCCGCCGTCAATGTCGTCTTGCCGTGGTCGATGTGACCAATCGTCCCCACGTTGCAGTGCGGCTTATTCCGTTCAAATTTTTCTTTCGCCATTTTGCTTTTTTCCTCTGTTGCGCCGGCGTCTCGCCGGCTGTTTCGCGAATCAATGGTCGTCCTGAGATCCACTCAGTAGTACTGATACAGCTTGTGAAACTTCGCGCGCAGTGCCGGATCAACTTCTTCGACCTTCGAGAGATAAAACTCCCGCACTTGCGCCTGATCCGAAACCGGCAACGCCGCATGTAAAGTTCGCGCCGTTCCAGCCTTGTCGCCCGTTGCTCGGTCGATCGCGTCAGCTGCGAACGCTGAATCCAGATTGCGGATTCGAATCTTGCGGCTGTCGAGCTCCTTCAAATACTTCTTAACTCGCTCTGCGGCGAATGCTTTCTCGATCGCACGCATTAGGGCGTCGAACTCGCGTTCTTTTTCGACTTTAATTATCCCTTGCTCGAACTTCACGGTCACCGTTTCCATCCAAAACGCCAAATTCCATAAAATGCTCAAACTCTGGAGCGGGAGACGGGGATCGAACCCGCGACCAACAGCTTGGAAGGCTGTGACTCTACCACTGAGTTACTCCCGCTCAGCCTCAGCGGCTAAAGCCGCTTGCATTGTGACTCTCAGCGGCATGGCTAAAGCCATGCCCTTATCACAAACCCTCAACCTTAAACTTCCGCCGACCTAAATCTTTATGGAGCCGATGATCAGGATTGAACTGATGACCTCTCCCTTACCAAGGGAGTGCTCTACCAACTGAGCTACATCGGCTCGCTGTAACGCTCAAAATCGTATCGCTCAAAAAACATCGCTCAGATCAGTCTTCAATCGGCTTGGCGTTCGCCTGCTCTTCATCGATTCGGGTTCGCCAGTAATACAGAGCCGCTCGAAAGGCAAACAATCCGAGGATCAGAAGAGTACCGGTTCGCAGTCTGATGCTCGCATTGAAGATTTGCATCGGCTCGTCCGACAGCGTCGTGCAGGCTAAAACTCCCAGCACCGCATACGCCATCATTGCCAGCACGAACTTCTTCTTGATCGTCACTGCTTCGCCATCGACCACTTGACTCTGGTGCACAGGGGAGGATTCGAACCTCCGTACCTCCTGAGAGGGACAGATTTACAGTCTGTTGGCTTTAACCACTCACCCACCTGTGCAAATCCGAAAACACCGCTGTGCGCAAACAACACTGACACGGTACAGCAAACTCTCAGCTCGGGAAACTGAATGCGAGAACTCCCGCCTGACACCTACACTCGCCGGAAAAATAAACTGAAGGAGTGCTTTCAAACCGCGCCGCCAGCGCGCGTTGCCAAAACCTCGCTGTTTCCGGAATCTTGTTTATCTGGAGCTGGCGAAGGGAATCGAACCCCCGACCCTCTGATTACAAATCAGATGCTCTACCGACTGAGCTACGCCAGCAGGTGGAAGCAAGTCCTTTCGGACACAATACTTCCCCGATCCCTTCCTGATGTCCGGGACAATTATTTAAGTTATCACAAGGGCAATTGACGTGCAACCGAAAGTGGGCCGCAATTCTCGCGGGGAAACCCGCCGAGAGCCCGCCGGGCCGACGGGTGCTATCATTATTTCGCTCACCGTGTGATCACAGCGGGTGAGAAGAACGTCCCCCGAAATTCGATGCGCATTCGCCGCCGCCTCCCTATCTTTGTTGTCCTGTTATTGGTTGTGGCGGCTGTCGCATTGATTATCACGCTGCGCAAGCACGCTCCGCCGGAAGCGGCGCGCCTGCTGCCGGGAGCCGATGGCTTCTTCTATGTCAATCTTAAATGGATTCGGACATTTAACGCCGCCGGTCATCTGCCGCCGGTATCCCACGAACCGGAATATCAAAATTTTGTCGATCAGACGGGCTTCCAGTGGGAACGCGATCTGGAGCAAGCGGCCTTCGCCATACACTATCCGCAGAGTTGGGGAAAGGTCGGGTCCGGTACATCTTCGGAGCTACGCTTCTCGGAGGTCTTCGTCGGGAAGTTCGACTCCCCTCGGCTGACCACGTACCTCAAGAAGCTGTCTTCTTCGGTCGACGATTACCGCGGGTTCGAGATTTACAATATTCCGCTCGAAGGGCGCACGGTGCGAGTGGTGCTTCTGTCGTATGACAGCGTCGCGGTCTCGAACCATCCTAATCCCGACGTGATTCGCGGGATTCTCGACCGGTCTCGCAAACTGGCGTCGCCCTTTGGCGGCCCGTGGCTGCTGCGAAAGTTCTATAAAGAAGTGCCGTTGGCGAGCCTGTCGTTTGCAGTGCTGCGCGTGACACCCGAGATGGGCTCGCTGGATGGCCTAGGCAGTTGGAGCTTTCTCTTTCCGAAGCCTGCGGTCGCCGTAATTTCCGCTCGCTATATTCGCGCGCTGCACCTGCGCGCGGTAGCTTTCACCGATAGCGATGCCGACGCGCAGGCGATCACCGAGAAGACGGCCACTTTTCTCAGCCTCTTTCACGCCGCGGAAGGCAGCGTCGGAGTGCACGGTACGGATCCGGATGTAAAGACCTTCTTCGATAGCCTCAAAGTGCAGCAGTCGGGCGATCGAGCCATTCTCACTGCGGTCGTGCCCGCCGGATTTTTTCAAAAAGTATTAACCGAGGCGCCGCCCGAAGCAGTTGCGCCCATTCCGCCGCCACCGACGTTGACACCGTCGCCCCGCAAAGCGCCGTCTGCAAAAAAGCCGCAGAGTCCAACTTCAGCAAAATAAACATCGCGTGTGGATTTCGCGCAAAGCCGATTCGCGCGGAGGAAACGATGCGCGAGCGGGCGCGTCGAGAGACGCAAATAAGAAAACGCGCACTCGGGATTCGAGTGCGCTTGGGGGAAGGGCTGGAAGCTCGAGCGTCAGAAGCTGAAGCGAGCTTGCAACTGGATCGTTCTGCTGCCTAGCGCATTGCCCGCCACGCCGAAGTCCCCGTTAACCTGGGTGATCGTTCCGTTCGGCGCCACCTGCCCCACATTAGCGTCGATAGACTGAGTATTGATATTCAACTTGTTGAAGAAGTTGTAAATGTCAGCGCGGATTTCGAACTTCGCGTTCTCACCAAGGCCTCGGATCTTCGGAAGGCCGAAGCCCTTGGCGATGCTGAGGTCCACGTCGCTATAGCCAGGTCCATCTAGAACATTGCGATGGATTCCAGGCAACGGCCCAGGTGCGGTGGCTGGAAAGGCCGGCCCGGCGGTATACGTTGGAGCCACGAAAAAGTTAGTGCCATTACCGCCGTAATTTGGGTTAGTCGAGTGCATGAATGCTTCGTTATCCGTGCTTGTGCCCGCTCCAGGCAGAACACCCGAGGGGCGGACGTTACCGTAACCGCTGCTTCCGTAATACACCTGGCCGGCGGTGTTGTAGTAGGGATTCCATGGGAAGCCTGAGTGTATGTTCCAGATGCCGCTCAGAGACCAGCCTCCCGCCACTTTCTCAAGCCAGCTACGGCTGCCACGGAAGAACACTGGCTGCCACAACCCAAAGATCTTGAATGCGTTCTGCACGTTATAGTTTGCTCGCCCATAGGCCGCGCTGGTGTCGTACGGGTAAGGGTCCTCATAGTACGGGCCCGAATTCTCGTCGTTCGCCTTCGACCAAGTGTATTGCGCTGCTAATTGAAACTCATGCGAGAAGTTGTGGCGGATGGAAGCATTCAAGGCATTGAAGTTGCCGCTGCCGGTGTTCTGCCAGAACAGTACGTTGTTCACTACGGGATTCAGCGCAATCCCATTTTGAGCTGCGATCGCATCCCAATTCTCCAACACCAACATGTGTCGCGTCTCATTGCCTTGATATCCCACGGACATCACCGAGTCAAAGGGCAACTGATATTGCATGTCCAGCGAATAGTGATAGTTGGAAATCGTCTTCGGGGCCGACGGGTAAGCCACCACAGTGATTGGCGCTCCGCACGGGGACGGGCAGATCGGCAGGTTGTTGGGACCGAAAGTCGTTATCGCGGCGGTGTTGGGCGCGTAGTCAAAGATAGAGTGAAGGTCGGTGGCAGTCTCGTAGAGGATTCCGTCACCCGCGCAAGATGGGTTGGTGGCGAAGGTGATGTAGGCGCAGTTGAAATTTCCGTTCACCGCATTCGGAGGGTTCCCATTGCCATTGGCCTGAATGGCGATTTCGTTTTGATTGTAAGCAATGCCAAATCCACCACGAATCACCAGCTTCCCATTGTCCTTGCTGGGTTGCCACGCAAATCCGAGCACCGGACCGAAGTTGTTCTTCTGCGGATTGTAAAGGTGTCCACCTACGCGGACGTTTAACCCAGTCAGCGTGTCCGCACCCTGTCCTAGCTGCGCTACGTCCAGGTTGTTCTGCTTGGAGTACATTCCGCCAAAGTAAGACCAGCGCAGTCCGAGGTTGATGGTTAAGTTTGACCGGACTTTGAAATCATCCTGCACAAACACGCCCCACAGATTTTCGCGATTGTCCTGGCGATTGGCGAAGGGCACGCCGGTCTTGGCGTTGAACTGGCCGCCCTCGAAATAGGGAGCATCGTTGGCAAAGTCCCACAGGTTTTCAAAGTTGAAATTGGGCCGTGCGCCACCGAGGTTTACATTCGCATAAAAGAGCCGGGTGAGTTCGCCGCCGACCTTGAGGCTGTGGCGACCGAGGATTTTGGTAAGGACGTCATTGTAGCTGTAGGTCCACTGGTTGTATTCGCCTGGTCCTGGGGCTCCGAAGGCCGCAAGAGAGGCGGAGCCGATTTGCCCGATATTGGCCTGGGGCAATCCAAAGGCCTCCTGCGAATTGCTGGCGAGTTCGTTGTAGCGCCAGCCTGCGGCATTGGCGCGCGCCTGGTTGAGTAGTGTCGGCGAGAAGATGTGCGTCCAGATCAACGAAGTTGCATCATTGACCACCGAGTGATGCCAGAGGTTCTCAGGACGCTGATTGTTGTTAAAAAAAGTGGTGTTCGACGGCACCCAGTAGATCGTGAAAGATAGCCTATCCTTATTTGTGACATCGGCGTCTAAACGGCCGTTGTATTGACTTTGCGATATTGTCGTGGGGTTCAGCGTGTTGAAGAACGCTATATCCGGTACTCCATCCAGTCCCGAGCCTACGCCGGGTGAGTTTGCGCTGCCGCCGTAAGTCAGATCTTGCACGCCGAGGCCCGTCGTTAGTGGTGAGCCCACATCCAACCCGAGTGGCGCGGTCGATGGGCCAATGGTGGCGCAGTTCACTCCTTCTGTCAGGCCGATGTTTGCGCATGTTTTATACGTGATGCCACTCGCGGACGGGGCATTTCCCGGATAGGAGAGATACTTTGCCGCAATGCTCCCCGATGGCGCGGCCGTGGAATCAAACTGCGAAGTCTCATACCAGCCTTGCGCCGTCGTGATAGAGGAAAGTGGACTGGTCTCCCAGTTGAAGAAGGCGAATATCTTATTTTTCCAGATCGGCCCGCCCAGACTGCCGCCGTAATTGTTGAAACGGGCGTCATCTTTATTCAGGCCGCGTGCCGCCGGCGTGCCCGGGATATTAGACTGGGTCCCGTTCCAGCGTTGATATGCATTTAATCCGGGCCTTGACGCCTTGAAGAACGCGCTGCCGTGCAGGGCGTTGGTGCCGCTTTTCGAGGTCACCTGAATTTGCGCGCCGCTGAAGCGGCCACTCTCGGCGTCGTAACTATTGGAAACCACCTTCATATCTTGCACGGAATCTTCACTGGGAGTGATGACGGACGCGCCGCCCCAAACGGCACTCACCGTGCTGATGCCGTCAATGGTGATGCTGTTGGTAACGCCCTGGCCGCCGCCATTCTGGATTTGCGGGGCGTTCTCGATCTGGAAAATACCCGCGCTGCCGTTGGTAGAGCCGCTTACCCCCTGCATTCCTGGCAAAGTGTAAGAGCCGCCGCCACTTCCCTGCGAACCATCTCCGAAAACTCCAGGCGTTAGTTGTGCGAGTTGAAACACGTCGCGGTTAAATGACGGCATGTGCTGAATCTGGTTGCTGGTGATCGTCGCGCTCAGCGTGGCCGTCTCTGTATCCAATGCCGAAGTCGTGCCGGACACGGTTACGGTTTGCTGAACCTGGCCTACCTCAAGTTGCAGATCCAGCGCATTGAGCTGCTCGGGAATAATCACCACGTGCTCAAGCACCTTCTCCTTGAATCCTGTGTGCTCCACAGTGAGGCGGTAGGGGGCCGGCGACAGAGCATTGAAAACGTAAATGCCATTGGCATCGGAGGTGGACACCATGGTCTCGTTCGTGTCGCTGTCAACAAGAGTTACGGTCGCACCAGAAACCACGGCGCCTTGTGAATCGGTCACCGTTCCACGGAGAGAAGCGCGATATTGCGCCTGGACCAATGCGCTCGATGCAACGATGCTAACGATCAGCAGTGCTACACGGACTGCCAAAGCGGAACGCCTCATGGAGTTCTCCTCAAATCAAAAAGTGCGTTTGGTTGATCCCAGTTGATGCATAGATGACCGGCACGTTTTTACAAGTAGCGGAGTTAAGCAATCCAACACCCTAGATGTCTGGGCGTGGATTAGTCTGTGCAAAATTGCTCACTGGTTTCCCAAACGCCTTGGCGGCGGACCGCCAAACTCTTTGCCACTGAATTCGTCGCCGATGAATTTGGCTCTTGCCAAAGCCATCGTGACGCGTTTGCAAACCGTATACCAATTCTTTACTGAATCTTTAAAAAAGCGATTTAGTAAATGTCTGCCGCAAACTTATAGCACGGTTGAATTTAGGTGGTCAAGGAGCTGGGGGCGAGGGCTGTTTTGAAATTCGCGTCTATGAAACGCAGGTCGCATCTATGAAAATGCGGAGATTGCTAGGAGAAGCGATAGGTGGGCTACGTCCGCCATTTTCCGGCCACTGGGGTTCCGGTGGGCGCGGGATGGGTGGTTTCCCGTATCACCAATTCTGGTTCCACGATGTGTTGATCGCGAAGTTCGGAGCCGGGACGGTTGATGCGTTTGAGCAGAATTTCGGCGGCCGCCCTGCCCATCTCGCGCAAGGGCTGGCGGACGGTGGTTAATCCAGGATTTTGGAAGGCGGCACTTTGAATGTCGTCAAATCCGATGACCGATACATCTTCTGGAACCTGCCTGCCCGCTTCGCGCAAGGCACGAATCGCGCCCATGGCTGAAATGTCGTTGAAAGCGAAAAGTGCGGAGAACGGAGTGCGTGGCGCCAACAAAATCTTGGTGGCGATGTAACCAAGCTGTGGAGAGGGAGAATCGCCCTGGAGTTGCGTGACCAGGCGGGGATTGATCTTCAGGCCGATTTGCTCCGCTACACGCTCGATGTTGGACCAGCGGACCTGGGTATCGGAACTGAACTCCTGGCCCTTCATGAAGGCAATGCGCCGGTGACCGAGATGAAAAAGATGCTTCAATGCTAGCTCTGCGGCACGCCGGTGGTTAAGGACGATGTTGGTGACGCCCTTCACCTCGTTGTGTCCGGAGACGGTGACGACAGGGACGGAGAGATTGAGGTGCCAGGGAGTATCGACGGCAATTAGGCCGTCGACGGAGCGCTCGAGGAACATGCGCGGGTATTCGTCGATGAGATCGGCGCGATGGCGGTGGCTGGCGACGAAATAGAAGTAGCCTTCCTGGAGGAGGTAGTCTTCGACCCCGCTCATGACGGAGGCGGAATAACCGTCGCTGACCTCGGGGACGATGACGCCAACGGTGAAGCTGCGCTGGGTCCGTAGGGAGCGGGCAAAGAAATTGGCGCGGTATTTGAATTTGCGCGCGGCGGCGAAGATGCGGTCCTTAGTTTCTTGCGGAATAGAGTCGGCGACGCTGGAGCGGTTGATGACGAGGGAGACGGTGGCCGGAGAAAGATCGAGGTGCTCAGCGAGTTTTTTGAGGCTCATGGGCCGGCGGGTGGAGTGTGCCGTGGTTTCGCTGGGCTTGGATTTTTTTATTGGCACCGGCGCAGTCTCGCACAATGAAATCGTGGGGGCAAGCAGGGTTCTTGGTGCGAGTTGGGCTCGATTCTTTCCGCACTATTGACAGCGGAGACAAGAACGTAGTTTGATACAGACCGTCGTCGTTGAACTAATGCGATTTAGTTGAGTACAGAATCGAATTTGTTCGAGGTGCTGAAGAATGGGGCTTGCGGGGCGAGGGACGGCGATTGTTGGTGTCCGGCCGAAATGGTGGAGGCGGCAAGCGTGGGCGCTGCTTTTCGCGGTGGTTTGCCTCGGCTATTCGGGATTGTCAGCTCAAGAGCACGCGCCAGATTTTGAAAAACCGAAAACCGCGCGCGAAACCGGTGTAGCCGACCCGAAGCGTGATGCGCGGGTCGAATCGCTGCTCCGGAGCATGACGCTAGACGAAAAAATTGGACAACTGGTGCAATATTCCGCCGGGCAGCCGACGGGGCCGGGAACGGGACGGAGCGACTACAAAGAGATGATTGCGCGGGGGCAGATTGGCGCTCTGCTGAATGTGATTGAGACTCCGCTGATCAATGAGTATCAGCGGATTGCGATTGAAAAATCGCGATTGCATATTCCGCTGCTCTTCGGCCTAGATGTGCTTCACGGCTTCAGGACGGAATTTCCGATTCCGTTGGGGATGGCTTCGACCTGGGACCCGGATCTCGTAGAGAAGGCAGCTCGCGTGGCGGCGTCGGAGGCATCGGCCATCGGCATCCGCTGGACGTTTTCTCCGATGGTCGATATTGCTCGCGATGCGCGCTGGGGGCGCATTGCGGAAGGCGCGGGAGAAGATCCGTTTCTTGGGTCGGCAATGGCGGTGGCGTATGTGCGCGGCTATCAAGGTGCACGGCTGAACGCGCCGGACACAATGGCGGCGTGCGTCAAACATTACGTTGGCTACGGCGCGGTGGAGGCTGGCCGAGATTACAACTCGACCGAGATTTCTGAGCACACCTTGCGCGAATTTTATCTACCGCCATTTCATGCGGCGATCGATGCCGGTGCGGCGACTGTGATGAGCGCGTTTAACTCTCTCAATAGCGTGCCAGCTTCGGCAAATCCATTTACGCTCACAGAAATTTTGCGGAAGGAGTGGGGCTTTAAGGGGATGGTCGTCAGCGACTGGTCTTCGATCGGCGAACTGGTGGCGCATGGGATTGCCGTCGACGATGCTACTGCAGCGCGCAAGGCGCTGCTGGCTGGTGTCGATATGGACATGGCGAGCAGCCTGTATCACGATCAACTGGCACAACTCGTGCAATCGGGTGCCGTGCCGATCGCGAACGTTGACGAAAGTGTGCGCCGGGTTTTGCGGGTAAAGCTGGCGCTCGGACTTTTCGAGCATCCTTATGTGGAGGAACGTCGCGCTCAGCGGGCTTTCTTTTTGCCGGAGAGCTTGCAGTTAGCGGAGACCATTGCGGAGCGTTCTTTCGTTCTTCTGAAAAATGCACCGGTTATGCGCAAACCGCTCCTTCCGCTCTCGAAGGACGTGAAGACGGTGGCGGTCATCGGGCCGCTGGCTGATAATCCTTCCGATCCCGAGGGAACATCCAGCGCTCCGAAGGCCGGCGTCTTATCTTTTCCTGACGAATTGGCGCGACGCCTCGGTGAGAGCAATGTGTTTCGCGCCAGGGGCGGTGGGATTCTTAAAGCCAGCGACGAGGAGATTGCGGCGGCGGTTGCCGTAGCCAAGCACGCCGACGTGGCGATCCTCACGCTCGGCGAGTCTCCCGCGATGAGCGGGGAAGCGGCATCGCGCGCGCATCTGGGTTTGCCTGGGCAGCAGGAGGAACTGCTCGAGGCCGTCGTCAATACTGGCAAGCCGGTTGTTCTTATTCTTTTTAGCGGGCGCCCGCTTACGGCGCCTTGGGCCTTTGAGCATGTGCCGGCGGCGCTGGCTGCATGGTTTCCCGGAACCGAAGCGGGCCCGGCGCTGGCCCGCACGCTTTTCGGCGAATCGAAGCCTAGCGGTAAGTTGGTGGTAAGTTGGCCGCGCAGCGTCGGGCAGGAACCGCTTTATTACAATGCTCTCAGCACGGGAAGGCCACATGGGAATGTCGACCTCACAAGCCCGCCGACCGACGTGGAGTCAAAGTACGTTTCGCGCTATATCGATGAGCAGAACTCGCCGCAGTTTCCCTTTGGCTATGGGCTTTCTTATACCAGCTTCAGTTATGGATCGACTAACATCGATAAATCTCGACTTAGTGCTAAGGATCTCAATGCGAACTTGAGTGGTCGCGCTGAGGCGATAGATGCGCTTACTGTCGAGGCTTCGATCTCTAATACTGGCTCACGGGCAGGTGAAGAGTTAGTTCAACTGTATGTCCGGCTGCAAGGTACGAGCACTGCTCAGCCGGTGCGCGCACTGAAGGGATTTCAGCGAGTTGCGTTAGCCTCGGGACAAACGATGCAAGTTACATTTCGTCTGGCTCCAGACGCCTTTGCAATATGGAATGACCGGAACCAATATGTGGTCGAGCCTGCTAAGGTGACGGTTTGGATCAGTCCTGATTCCGCAACCGGGTCGGCTGCTCAGCTGGAAATCTCACCGTAGAGAATCCCATATGAATTGTTTTCGCTCCGCCCGTGGCGTTCTTTTGACTGCGACGTTTTTTGTTGCCTTCTGTCCGGCGCAGGTTCCGCCCCAAAAAGTTGTGATCGATGCTCGTGCGCCAGGACGGCCGTTCCCTCATTTCTGGGAACAGACGTTTGGGTCGGGACGCGCGATTCTCACGTTGCGTGAGAGTTACCGGAATGACCTTCGCGAAGTCAAGAAAGTAACTGAGTTTAGTTACGTCCGCTTTCACAACATCTTACATGACGAAGATGGTGTCTATGACGAAGATGCTCAAGGTCATCCTATTTATAACTTCGCTTATGTCGATCAGATCTACGACGGTTTGTTGCAGAATGGTGTTCGGCCATTTGTCGAAATCAGCTTTATGCCGAAGAAACTGGCGTTGCGCCAGGATATCCATCCTTTCTGGTATAAGCAGATCGTCTCTCCGCCAAAGGACTATAAGAAATGGGACGATCTCATACATACGCTGGCGCAGCATCTCGTAGATCGTTATGGGCTCGACGAAGTAAGCAAGTGGTATTTCGAAGTGTGGAATGAGCCTAACATCGATTTCTGGTCAGGCGAGCCGAAGCAATCGACTTACTTCGAGTTATATGATCACACGGCGAGGGCTTTGAAGGAAGTCAGTCCGCGCCTGCGTGTCGGCGGACCGGCAACGTCGTCGGCGCACTGGGTCGATGCGTTTATTCGATACGCCGCTGCCAAAAATGTTCCAACTGACTTTATTTCCAGCCACGGTTACGCCGATGACACGGCGCAAGATCTCTTCGGGACGAGTGAAGATATCCCGATGGACCAAAGAGTCTGTCTCGCTATTAGAAAGGTGCACGATCAGATTGTGAGTTCGGCGCGGCCGGGTTTGCCGCTGATGTGGACTGAGTGGAATGTCGCGTCCTTTGGAATGCTTCATGCGAGAGACACTACTTATGTTGGTGCCGCGCTGGCAGATGACATACGGCAATGCGATGGGTTGGTGGACATGATGTCATTCTGGACGTTCAGTGACGTGTTTGAAGAGGACGGGCCGAAGCACGAACCTTTTGACGGGAGTTTCGGATTAGTGGCACTCGGCGGAATCAAGAAGCCGAGTTACGCAGCCTTTGCTTTGCTGCATAAGTTGGGGCCGGAGCGGATTGTGGAGGAATCGGATCCTTCCAATATTCTAGTTACTCGCGAGCGCGATGGTTCGCTGGTTATCGCCGCCTGGAATCTGGCTGATCCAGACAAGAAGGGATCGGCACGCCAGGTCGAGTTCGAGATTCATGGCGTGCCACCAAACAGTCGGGTTCGCTTGCGCCGCGCGGACTCTGAACATGGAAATACACTGGCCGCTTATCAGAAGATGGGCAGTCCGCAATATCCGACGCGGGCGCAGGTCGGGGAACTGAATCGTGTGGCGGAAGACATGTCGGTTGAAAGTATGCGGCTATCGAAAGGGGTCATCGACTTACAACTGCCGGTTAATGGTGTCTTATTGCTCGAAGTGTCTGAGAAGTAAATCCCGAGTAAGTGGGCAGCCTAAGAGCCGATGTTAATCCAGATTCAAATCGCCCGGCTTGTTAAACGGTTCCCGGTATTGGCACCAGTAGCCACTCGATTTCGGCGCCAGGCGCAGAATTGGAAAGGCGGCGAGAGAGCGAATTCGACAGACTTCGGGGTTGAGTTTGGCCGCCTCCGTTATTACGGCACAGGCGAAGTTCCAGTCTTCCGCGTCTTCTGAATCCACTACCAGGTCGATCAGGCGACGGGGCAGGTTCCGCAGTGGGCGATGATCAGGCCATTCTTTTCGAGCAGGTGCGATTGCCTTTGGGCTGCCGCAGCAGGTATTTCCATTCCAGCAAATCTCAATCAGCGTGATGGTCTGAAGGGTCGAACTGGTAGACGCGGTTGAGAAATTGCGCGAGGGCCGCGAGATCCATTGGGTACGGTCGCTCGGATGGCTGCGGTCATGGATTTTGATTAATCACTGATTTCGGTCAGCCATTGATTTGGATTAGGCAGGGATCGGACTAGGCACGATGTTGATTAAATGTCAGTTCGCTGTTCGGCATGGCGGCTGAGATACCAGCAGGGAGGATCGCCGGCGTGCGGGAAAAGTGTGTGCACACAGGTTTGCTGCACGGGCGGATCAAAAATAAGCTCGGCCTTGCCATCTTTATGCGCGATCGCGTCGTAATGTTCGACGGTTATGCTGCCAAAGGGCCGGCGATCGGCGGAAACGCGATATCGAAAGACGCAATAATCTGCAACATAGGCGATCAATAAAAGGACGACCAGGGACAGCAACGACCGCGAGAGGCGTGATCGCCAAACGAACGGCCGTCGAGTGGCTGGTGGGAGGCGGGGGCCGGTTTTGGCGGTCGATTTGTTGCCATCGACGACGATCACGGGCTGAATTATACGCGCGTGCGACTCGGACGAAGATGGAGGTGTTGACAATTCTTCACAAAAAAGTTGACCCGATTCGGCTCTCTCGCACGTCAAAACATGATGAAATATAAGTGATAAGATGCAGCAGATAAAGACCCGGCGGAGAAGCATGCGTTGGGCTGCATCTTTCCACGGAAAGTTTGTCCCAGCACCGCCTTACGGCGCAGCTCAACTTCAAAACCAGCAGAGAACCTCCCCTAACCGATGAGGAGTGCGATTGACAGAACAACGAGTGATAGAGCGACGACCGGCGGAACAACCACCCGACCTAGTTGAGCCCCAGTTTGAGCGGGACCCGAACGGTGATTTAACCAAACCAAGGAAGCACTGGTGGATTTGGGTGCTTGTCGTGGTGGTTCTACTTTGCGCGGTGGCGTGGTGGACCCGGCGCGGGACCGATACCGCGGCGAAGGGCATGGGAGACATGGCCTCTCGGCCAGTCTTGGTGTCGACGGCGGTAGCGCATCAAGGCGACATTGGGATCAACTTGAGCGCATTAGGCGCGGTCACGCCCGTCTATACGGTGACCGTGATGAGCCGCGTGCAGGGCGAGATTACGCAGGTCTACTACCGCGAAGGGCAGATGGTGCAGAAAGGCGATCCGCTCGTCGAGATCGATCCGCGTCCCTATCAAGCGGCGTTGACGCAAGTTGAGGGACAACTGGCGCACGATCAGGCGGTGTTGAACGAAGCCAAGATCGATTTGCAACGCTACAAAGAAGCTCTCAATCGCAACGCTATCGCCAAACAGCAATACGACGATCAAGAGCAGGTCGTCTTTCAGGATGAAGGCACGGTTAAGAACGACGAGGGCCAGCTGGCGAACGCCAAGGTCAACCTCGTGTATACGCACATCACGGCGCCGATCGCCGGGAGGGTGGGTCTGAGGCTGGTCGATCCGGGAAATATCGTGCAGGCGAATAGCACCACTGCACTGGTGGTGATTACGCAGTTGCAGCCGATTACGGTTATTTTCAGCATTGCCGAAGACCAGCTCTCCCAGATTCAACAGCAACTGCGCAAGGGGAAGAAGTTGACGGTGGAGGCTTATGACCGTGATGAAAGCAGGAAGCTGGCTTCCGGCACGTTGCTCACGCTCGATAACGTGATCGATCCGACCACCGGAACTTTAAAACTTAAAGCGATCTTCGATAACCGGGACGGAGTTCTTTTCCCGAGCCAATTCGTGAATATAAAGCTGCTCGTCGATACGCAGCGTAACGTGACTTTGATTCCGAGTCCGGCAATTCAGCGCAATGCGCAAGGGGCGTTTGTTTACGTGATCAAGAATGGGCAGACCGCGTCGCTGCGGTCGATTACGCCCGGCACCACGGATGGAACAGTGACCGCGGTCGAAGGGGTTGAAGCGCAGGAAGTGGTTGCGGTTAACGGATTCGACAGACTGCTGGACGGGGCCAAGGTTATGATTCGTCCGCCGGCAGGTGGCAACGGTGCGCCAGGACAGGGCCAGCAGCAGCCGAAGAGCTCAGGGGAACAATCGGCTCCGTCCGGAAAGCAGGGAGGAAGCGCCTCCGGAGGCAACCAGGGAGGCAGGTCTAGGTGAGTCCGTCTCGCCCGTTCATTTTACGGCCGGTAGCGACGTCACTCTTGATGGCGGCGATATTGCTTGCGGGCTTCGTCGCCTATCTGCAATTGCCGGTATCCGCGCTGCCTGAGGTCGATTACCCCACGATTCAGGTGGTCACGTTTTATCCCGGCGCCAGTCCGGATGTGATGGCTTCGGCTGTGACGGCTCCGCTCGAGCGCCAGTTCGGGCAGGTTCCGGGCCTGAATCAGATGACTTCCACGAGTTCCGATGGGAGCTCGATTATTGTTTTGCAGTTTGCGCTCGAACTGAACATCGATGTCGCTGAACAGGAAGTGCAAGCGGCCATCAACGCGGCGCAAACTTATCTGCCTTCCGATTTGCCGGTCCCGCCGATTTACAGCAAAACGAATCCGGCCGACACGCCGATTCTCACCCTGGCGCTTTCTTCGAAAACCATGCCGCTGTCAGAGGTCGAGGACCTGGCAGACACGCGCTTCTCGCAAAAAATATCGCAGCTTCCCGGCGTAGGGCTGGTCAGCATCAGCGGCGGACAGAAGCCCGCGGTTCGGGTGCGCGTGAATCCGACTGCTCTCTCGTCTTACGGCATCAACCTCGAGGATGTGCGCACGGCTTTGCAACAGACCAGCCTTGACCAGGCGATTGGGAACTTCGACGGCCCGCAACAGGATTATCAGATCCAATCGAACGACCAATTACTTAGCGCTGCCGATTTCGAGAAGGTTGTGATCGCCTACCACAACGGTTCGCCAGTCAAGCTTTCGGATGTGGCTACTGTCGACAACGACGTGGAAAACGTTCGCCAGGCAGCGTGGATGAATGAAACTCCCGCGGTCATCGTGAATATTCAACGCCAGCCGGGGGCGAACATTATTCAGGTGGTCGACCGCATCAAAAAGCTGTTGCCGCTGCTGAAAAGCAATCTTCCCGCCGCCATTCAAATCGACGAACTGACGGACCGGACTACCACGATTCGCGCATCCGTGAAAGACGTTGAGTTTGAACTCATGCTCACCGTGGCGCTGGTCGTCATGGTTATATTTCTTTTTCTGCGCAACGTTTCTGCGACGATTATTCCGAGCGTTGCGGTTCCTCTCTCCATCGTCGGCACGTTCGGTGTCATGTATCTCGCCGGTTTCAGCTTGAACAATCTCACGTTAATGGCTCTGACCATTTCGACAGGCTTTGTGGTTGACGATGCCATCGTGATGATTGAGAACATCATTCGCTTCATCGAAGAGGGGGATCCGCCGCTTGAAGCGGCGCTCAAAGGATCGGAGCAAATTGGCTTCACCATCGTATCGCTGACTATTTCGCTGATCGCTGTGTTGATTCCGCTCCTCTTTATGGGGGACATCGTGGGGCGGCTCTTCCGCGAATTTGCCATTACGTTGAGTGTCACCATTCTTGTTTCGGCGGTGGTTTCCCTGACTCTCACCCCCATGATGTGCTCGCGTCTCTTGAAAAGCACGCATGGGCAGAAGCAAACCCGTTTCTATGTGGTTTCGGAGAACGCTTTCGAGCGCATCATTGCTTTTTACGGCAGAACGTTGCAGTGGGTGTTGAAACGACAAACCGCCACGCTTCTGGTAGCAGCCGCGACGCTGGTGCTGACGATCGTTCTTTATGTCATCGTGCCGAAGGGCTTTTTCCCGGTGCAGGACACGGGCATTATACAAGGCATTTCGGAAGCCACGCAGTCCATTTCGTTTCCCGCGATGTCGGAAAAGCAGCAGCAACTTACCCACGTGATTTTGGAGGATCCGGCGGTAGAAAGTCTTTCCTCGTTTATCGGGATTGATGGGACGAATACGACGTTGAACAGCGGTCGCATTCAAATCAATTTGAAGCCGCTCGAAGATCGCAAGATCAATGCCTCGGATGTGATTCGACGTCTGCAGCCGAAACTAGAAAAGATCGATGGCATCACGCTCTACATGCAGCCGGTGCAAGATCTCACGGTTGAAGATCGTGTGAGCCGCACGCAATATCAGTACACGCTGGAGGATCCCGATCAGCGCGAATTGAATTTTTGGACGGCCAAGCTGATGGCCAAATTGCAAACCATTCCGGCGTTGCGCGATCTCGCCACCGATCAGCAGACGTCAGGTCTCGCTGCTTCACTCACCATCGACCGGGTGACGGCTTCGCGCATGGGCATCACGCCGCAAGCGATCGATCAGCTGCTTTATGACGCGTATGGGCAGCGGCAGGTTTCGACGCTTTACACGCAGCTGAACCAATACCACATCGTGCTGGAGACTCTGCCCGAGTATCAGAAGAATCCTACGAAATTGAGTGATATTTACGTTCGCTCCGCCTTGGCGCCGACGGCACTTACCACGAGTTCTGGTACGGGCACGGTGACTGCGACAACGGCTTCGGGTAATTCCGCGTCGTCGGCGGCTCCGAGTCCGTCGGCCGCTCCGAACACCGCTACCAGTTCGGGTTCGTCCAATCCGAGCGCGGTAGCTTCGGTGAATGGCGGCGGCATTCCGTTGAGTGCCATTACGCGATTTGAAATGAAGAGCAGCCCGCTCTCGGTCAATCATCAGGGACAGTTTCCCGTCGTAACGATCTCGTTCAACCTGGCTCCCGGTGCGTCGCTCGGAGAAGCGACCAAGGCCATTGACAAGGCGCAGCAGGAAATCGGCATGCCGCTTAGTGTGCAGAGCGCGTTTCAGGGAACTGCCGCATCGTTTCAAGCTTCGCTGTCGAATGAGCCGCTCTTGATTCTGGCGGCACTGATCACGGTTTACATCGTGCTCGGCGTTCTCTATGAAAGCTACATACACCCCATCACGATTTTATCGACGCTGCCATCGGCCGGCGTGGGGGCGATTCTTGCCCTGTTAATTTGCGGGCAGGAACTGAGTGTGGTGGCGCTTATTGGGATCATCCTTCTTATAGGAATCGTGAAGAAGAACGGAATTATGATGATCGACTTTGCGCTGGAGGCGGAGCGCAAAGAGGGCAAGAGGCCGGAAGACGCGATTTATGAAGCGTGCCTGCTGCGTTTCCGTCCGATCATGATGACGACGATGGCCGCGCTGCTGGGGGGATTGCCGCTCGCGCTCGGCACCGGCATCGGCTCGGAACTACGGCGGCCCCTGGGCATCTCGATGGTCGGCGGGTTGCTCTTAAGTCAGGTGCTTACGCTGTATACGACGCCGGTGATTTACATTTTCTTCGACCGGCTGGCGCATCGTTATTCTTCGCGCCATGCACGGGATCGTGGGCCGGAGGCGGTCCCTGCTGATTAGTGCGGATCAATTTAGATGAGTCTCTCTTCTCCATTTATTCGACGGCCGGTGGCCACAACGCTTCTGACGGCCGCGATTGCGCTGGCGGGCGCGGTGGCGTTTCGGGAGTTGCCGGTTTCGCCGCTTCCGCAGATCGATTTTCCTACAATCTCGGTAGGCGCCAGTTTGCCGGGCGCGAGTCCCGAGATCATGGCGTCGTCGATCGCCACGCCGCTGGAGCGCCAGTTCGGAAGAATTGCCGGGATCACGGAGATGACATCTTCGAGCTTTCTCGGGACGACCAGCGTCACGTTGCAGTTTGATTTAAACCGCAATATCGATGGCGCCGCTCGCGATGTGCAAGCGGCGATCAACGCGGCGCGCAGTTACTTGCCCACGAATCTCCCAGGCAATCCCACGTATCGCAAGGTTAATCCCGCTGACGCGCCCATCATGATTGTGGGGCTGACCTCTTCGGTGTACGACCGGGGCACGCTGTATGACGCGGCCTCCACCATCATGCAACAGCGCCTTTCGCAAATTAATGGAGTAGGGCAAGTGACGGTTGGCGGCAGTTCGCTGCCAGGAGTGCGTGTAGACGTGAATCCGACGCAACTCAATAGCTACGGCCTCGGATTGCAGGATGTTGCCTCGATGCTGAGCCAGCAGAATGCCAACAGTCCGAAGGGACAAATGGTAGACGACACGGCGAGTGCGGACGTCACTACCAACGACCAGCTTTTGAAAGCCGTCGACTACATGCCGCTGGTGGTCGGCTATCACAAGGGCGCTGCCGTTAAATTGTCAGACATCGCAAACGTCACCGACTCTACAGAAAATATACGTGCCGCCGGATTCGTCAACGGCAAGACGGCAGTGCTCATCATCATTTTCCGCCAGCCCGGCGCCAACATCATCGACACCGTGGATCGCATCCGCGCCGCGCTGCCGTCGCTGAAGGCGTCGATCCCTACCGCCATTGATACGGAAATCGTGCTCGACCGCACGCTCACGATTCGCGCTTCGGTTCGCGATGTCGAGCGCACCCTGATGATCTCGATTTCGCTGGTCATTCTGGTGGTATTTCTCTTTTTGCGTAATGTGCGCGCCACACTGATTCCGAGCGTCGCCGTTCCGGTCTCACTGATCGGGACGTTTGGCGTGATGTACCTCTGTCACTACAGCATCGACAATCTCTCACTGATGGCGCTCACTATTTCGACCGGCTTTGTGGTGGACGATGCGATTGTGGTCATCGAAAACATCACTCGCTATCTCGAGCAGGGGATGGCGCCGATGCAGGCGGCGCTCAAGGGAGCTAGCGAAATTGGCTTTACTGTGCTGTCCATCAGTATCTCTCTTGTAGCCGTGTTCATTCCGATTCTGATGATGGGTGGCATTGTCGGGCGGTTGTTCCGGGAATTTGCGGTGACGCTGTCGGTTGCCATCCTGGTGTCGCTCGCGATCTCCCTTACTACCACGCCCATGATGTGTTCCCGCCTGTTGCGACACCTTCGGGATGAAGATCATGGCAAAGCGTACCGAGCCAGCGAGCGCGCCTTCAACTCGCTACTCGGGGCATATGAGCGCAGCCTGGGCTGGGTGCTCGAACATTCGCAGCTGACGCTGGTGGTTCTCGGCATCACCATCGCGATCAATATCTACCTTTTTATGGTCGTGCCCAAAGGGTTTTTCCCGCAGCAGGATAATGGCACCGTCTTCGGTGGTCTCCAGGGTTCGCAGGATGTTTCTTTCCAGGCAATGCAAAAAGCGACCGCGCGCATTATCAATATTGTTAAAGCCGATCCGGCTGTGGCCAATGCCATGGCATTCACGGGTGGCGGCGGGCCCACCAATGGCGGTTTCATCTACATGGGTTTGAAGCCGCTGGATCAACGCGACGCGAACGCGAACCAGGTGATTGACCGTCTTCGTCCCAAACTCTCAGCGACGGGCGCGAATACTTTTCTGCAAGCTGGGCAAGACCTTCGTATCGGCGGGCGCTCGAGCAGCGCCCAATATCAGTACACCATTCAGAGCGATAACATTCAGGATCTGGTGGATTGGGGGCCTGTGCTCTTAAAGCAGATGCGAAAAATTCCGATCCTCACCGACGTCAATACTGATCAGCAGAACAGCGGCCTTCAGGCCCGATTGGCGTATGACCGGGCCACTGCATCGCGGATGGGCATAACGCCGCAGATGATCGACAATTCACTCTATGAAGCCTTTGGGCAGGCGCAGGTTTCGACCATGTACACGGCGATCAATCAATACCACGTGGTCTTGGAGGTCGCTCCGCGGTTCTGGGAATCGCCGGTGAATTTGAAAGACGTATACATACGGGCGTCGCAGGGGAAGGTCATTCCACTTAGCGCCATCGCCCATTACGAGCCAGCGACGGCTCCGTTGGCCGTCAATCACCAGGGGCAATATCCGTCCGTCACTATCTCTTTTAATCTTGCGCCCGGTGTCGCGCTTAGCCAGGCGTCCGCGGCGATCATTAATATGGAACAGACAATTGGTATGCCCAATACGATTACCGGCATGTTCTCAGGCACGCTGCAGGCTTTTCAGTCTTCGCTGGCGACGCAACCTTTTCTTATCATCACGGCTCTAATGGCTGTCTATATCGTGCTGGGCATTCTTTACGAAAGTTACATACACCCCATCACGATTCTCTCTACGCTTCCGTCGGCAGGAGTGGGAGCTGTCCTGGCGCTGATGATTTTTCACAAGGACCTCAGCATTATTGCAATGATCGGCATTATTCTGTTGATTGGCATCGTTAAGAAAAACGCGATTATGATGATCGACTTTGCGCTCGCGGCGGAACGCAGCGATGGCATGACCCCACGAGATGCGATTTTTCAGGCTTGCATCCTCCGCTTTCGGCCGATTCTCATGACCACCATGGCTGCGCTCTTCGGCGCGTTGCCGCTGGCTTTAGGCCGAGGGACAGGTTCGGAACTGCGCAATCCACTGGGTATCGCGATTATTGGCGGGCTGATTTTGAGTCAGATACTGACCCTCTACACCACGCCGGTGGTTTATCTCTCGCTTGATCGCTTGCGGGTGAAATGGCTGCGGGCGCACGGAAGGATGCAGGGGCAGAGAGAGATTGAAACTTTAGGATGACGATCTCTATGCGCGGCACGAACGGAATCGGCAGCGCGGGACAGCGTAGCATAACAAGGAGTTTCACCCAGCGATGAAGGCATCGAATAAAACTCGGGCAGCGGCAGCGCTTCTCTGCGGCACGCTTTTCCTCTCAGGCTGTGTCGTTGGTCCGCATTATCATCGTGCGTCGGTCGACACGCCCGGGACATTCAAAGAGGTGACCCCCGACGATCTTAAGAAAATGGACGGCTGGAAAGTCGCGCAACCGCAGGACAGCGCGCTGCACGGCAAGTGGTGGGAGATCTTTGGCGATCCGCAACTGAACGCGCTCGAAGACCAGGTCAGCATTTCCAACCAGAATGTTGCCTCTGCCTTCGCCAACTTCATGGCGGCCCGGGCGATCGTGCGCGAGGCTCGAGCACAATATTTCCCAACTCTTACTGTGGGCCCCAGCGCCACACGTCAGCGTACCGCGGTGGCAAACACCAACGGCCAGACCACCGGGACGACTTTCAACGAATTCGTGCTGCCGTTTGACGCTTCCTGGACGCCCGATTTGTTTGGACGCGTGCGCAACCAGGTTCGCGCCAACGTCGCGAGTGCGCAAGCGAGCGCGGCCGACCTGGAGAATACGCGGCTGACTGCGCAGGCAGAACTGGCAGTCGATTATTTCCAACTTCGCGGACAAGACGCACTCAAAGAGTTGTTGGATGCGACGGTGAAGGCGTATCAAGAGTCCTTGAACCTGACCAAGGCGCTATATGAGACCGGCATTGACTCCGACGAATCGGTGGCGCAGGCCGAAACGCAGCTCGAAGCAACCGAAGCGCTGGATACAAACCTCGGTATTCTGCGAGCTCAGTACGAGCACGCGATGGCGCTTCTCGTCGGCAAACCTGCCTCCGCTTTTTCAGTTGCGGTCGAGCCTTTGAAAACTCCGCCGCCCGCCGTTCCGATTGGCGTTCCCTCGGAACTCCTGGAGCGCCGGCCGGATGTGGCTGCTAACGAGCGCCTGATGGCTCAAGCCAATGCATTGATCGGCGTCCAAATAGCTGCCTATTATCCAACGGTGACGCTGAGCGCTTCGGCTGGGTTTGAAAGCCCGAAGGCCGGCAACTGGCTGAGCTGGTCAAACCGCTTCTGGTCAGTCGGCCCTTCCGTATCTGAGTTGATCTATGACGGCGGTTTGCGGCGCGCCACCGTCGAACAATATCGCGCGCAATATGACGAGGCGGTGGCCAATTATCGCAACACCGTGCTCACTGCATTTCAACAAGTCGAGGACAATCTTGCCGGCCTGCGGGTTCTCTCCCAGGAGATTCAGCAACAGGATGTCGCGATCCAGTCCGCGCAACGGGCTTTGACCCTGGCAACGGATCGCTACCGCCTCGGCATCGACCCGTATCTCAACGTCATCACCGCGCAGACTACACTCTTCAGCAACCAACAGACGGCTGTAAACTTGCGTATCACACAGATCGTGGACAGCGTGCAATTGGTCGAAGCGCTAGGCGGAGGATGGGATGCCTCGACGCTTCCTACTGCGCAGCAGATTATTTCGCGCGGGACCTCGTTGACTACGACGACTGCGGCCGAATCGCCGGCGACCCAGCCACCAGCAGCGACAAATCCGTAATCGCTTTTGCGGCGAAATCTTGTGCGGCGAAATATGGTTGGCGCGCGGGCATCTTGCGGTTCTTTCCTTGCAACTAAAAGATTAGTTACTTTTTGCTTGTTGCCGCGTCTAAGGAAAAGGAGGGCGTCTGGTGCCACCGAGACAATCAGGAACTTTGACCGAAGCAGAGCTGAGGATCATGAATGTGCTCTGGATGAAGGGCTCGGGAACGGTTCAGCAAGTGCTTGATAACATTACGGAAAAGCCTCCTTTGGCCTATAACTCCGTTCTCACTACCATCCGCGTATTGGAAAGAAAAGGGTATCTGAATCATCTGAAGGATGGGAGGGCGCACGTGTATACGCCGGTGGTCGGGCAGCAGGAGGCTACGCGCTCCGAGATTCGGCACTTGGTCGGCCGTTTTTTTAAGAATTCCGAGGAACAACTCGTGCTGAACCTGCTCGAAGACCAAGGTCTTGAGGCCGAGGAGATTGGGCGGTTGCGGGAGATGCTGACGCAAAAAGACGCGAGTCAGAAGAGCGCGAATCGGAGCGACGCGAAATGAACTGGCTTCCTTTGCAATCAGCGGCGCAGTTCTCGGTCGAGCACATTCTTAATGCGCTTCCGGAAGGGCTGTTGATCGCACTTTTTGCCTGGGGATTGCTGCGGGTTTTGCGCGGACAGAATTCGGGAACGCGTTTTGCTGTCTGGTTCCTGGCATTGCTCGGCATTGCGGCGTTGCCTTTGCTTAGCCTCATGGGCAATGGACACAAAATATTTGGGGCGGCGATGGCATCGGGGTCGACATGGGGAAGCATGCATCCCGCGATCAACCTCCCCGCCCGATGGGCAATTTTTGTTTTTATGATCTGGGCTTTCGGAGCGGCGCTGGCGATGGCACGTTTGCTGTCAGGACTTTGGCGCCTTGGACGGCTGCGACGGAGTTGCACGGCGGTCGACGCCGTGAATTTCGATCGTTCGCTGCGAACAACGGTGGAGGCGATCAGAGCGTCAGGGGCTATTGTCGCGAGTTCCGAGAGCGTGCGCGTGCCGGCCGCGATCGGTTTCTGGAAGCGGACGATTGTACTGCCGGCGTGGACACTCCGCGAAATGGCCGCCGAAGATCTTAATGTCATCCTGCTGCATGAATTCGCGCATCTCCGGCGCGGCGATGATTGGACCAATCTGATTCAGAAAGTGGTGCGAGCTCTGTTCTTTTTTCACCCCGCGGTGTGGTGGATTGAGAGTCGCCTCTCGGTGGAACGCGAAATGGCTTGCGACGACGCGGTCCTCGCAGAGACATCGAACCCGCGCGGTTATGCCAGTTGTCTGGTTTCGCTTTTGGAGAAAAGCCTGGCACATCGTCCGGCGAACAGCCAGTGGTCGATGGTTCAGGCAGCTGTGCATCGCGCGCGTGAGGCGTCGCTGCGCCTGGCTCGCATTCTCGATACGAAACGGCCAGCGGCCACGCGAGTTTGGAAGCCGGCGCTGGGTATGGTCGCGGTCTTCTTCATAGGTTGTCTTGCGGTGTTGTCGCACGCGCCGCAGTTCGTGGCGATTAATCGAAGTTTGAACGATCGGGGCATGAACGACACCGGCTTTGTTGCGAGCACGGTCGGGCATGCAAACGCGGTTGCGGTCGGCCCGCTCTCTTCGCCGATGGCGGTTGTGATTCCCGCTTCATTCCATAGCGACAGTGAGGCGTTGGCGCCGCCGGTAACCACGACTCCTAAAGTTGTTCACGCGCATCTGCCGGCGAACGATGCTGCTCGAAATCGGCTGGCTGCGCCGCAGGCCATTGCCGCGCGAATGAATTTGAGTGACGCGGCAATGCGCGAAGGATTCATGGCGATCCGCGTGGTTGCGGCTCAGGAAAATGTGCCGGAGTTCCGGACGCTGGTTTATATCGAAACGTCGCAGTACAGGAGTGCCGATGCGACGGTCTGGAGCGTGGAGGTTTGGCAGGTGACAGTGCGGAGCGTGGTGGCTGCGCGATTGGCGCGTACGCCGGTAGCCAACAAGACTTAGTAGCAAAATTTTTTGCGATTAACAACTAGATAATTAGTTGTAAAGAGTAAGGAAAAACCTTCAATTAGTGACAACAAGGAGAAAAGAAAATGAAGAAGTGGTTAGTAGGGTGTAAAGCAGCAATGACCCGGCGTCTGCTGGTGGGCGGGTTGGCCATTGCGGTGGTAGGAGCGGTGGCGACCTTCAACTTTGCGAAGTCTGCGACCGCGGCGGCGGCGGCTCCGGCTCCAGCAGCGGCGGCGCTCGATGACAACAGTGTGGGAGCGTTGCTTACGCTCGACCATGCCATGGAAACGCTGGCGGCGCGAGTAACGCCGGCGGTGGTCAATGTCACGGTGGTGTCGAAGAGTAAAGAGCAACAGAGCAACGTGGAAGGCATTCCTGACATGCAGCAATTCTTTGGACCGGACGGCCCGTTCGGCGGCCAGGGCAATCAGTTTGGCCGTCACTTTAACTTTCAGCAGCAGCCGCAGAACCGGATTGAGCATGGTCTTGGTAGCGGCGTGATCATTTCACCCGATGGATACATCGTCACCAACAATCACGTGATCGACGGAGCGGTCGATATTCGCGTCACCATGAGCAACCGCGAAGTCTATCCCGCGAAGCTGGTTGGCGCCGATCCGCTGACCGATCTCGCGGTCATCAAGATCAAGGGAAACAATTTTCCGAGCGTGCCCTTTGGCAACTCCGCCGGCCTTCACCCCGGACAGACGGTGCTTGCTTTCGGCAATCCGTATGGGTTTCAGTTCACAGTGACGCGTGGCATTATCAGCGCGCTGAACCGGCCGAATCCCGATGCGAGCGATCGCCGCAAGCCCGGTGAATTCATCCAGACCGACGCTGCCATCAATCCCGGAAACTCCGGCGGAGCGCTGGTGAACGCGCATGGCGAGCTCATTGGCATTAACACCTTCCTGATCTCCGGCTCGGGATCATTCTCGGGCATGGGCTTCGCCATCCCCACGCAGATTGTGGAACCGACGGTAGAGACGCTGATTCGCGATGGCAAAGTGACGCATGCATTTATCGGAATTTCGATTTCCGACGTCACTCCCGACAACGCGAAGTTCTTCCAGATGAATAAAGCCGAGGGAGCATTGATCTCTGACGTTACACCGGATGCACCGGGAGCGAAAGCCGGCCTGCGCACCGGCGACGTGATCACCGAACTCGATGGCAAGCCAGTGACCGATGCCGGCCAACTGCAAATGTTGGTCGGACAGAAGCGGCCCGGCGACACGATCCATCTAGAGGTGGTGCGCGACAGCAAGCCGATGAATGTGGCGGTGACGGTCGAAGCGCTTGGCGGCGACAAAGGTGGTGAGGTCGCCGGCAACGAACATGGTAAAGGGCGCTGGGGGCTGAAACTTGCCGACTTGACGCCGGATGTTAGGAATGAACTGCAATCGCAGGATCCGCAGTTTCAGAAGTCGGTTCACGGTGCGGTAGTCGAGGATGTTCTTCCTGGAAGCCCGGCTGACAATGCGGGCTTGCAGCAGGGCGACGTCATCATGGAAGTGGATCGGCATGCGGTGAGGTCCGCGTCCGACGTGGCGCAGGCTTTGTCCAGTGTCCCGAACGGGCAGGATGCGCTTGTGCTGGTGTGGTCGAACGGGGGCAGCACGTTCCGCGTGATGCATCCTGCGCAAGGCTAACGGGCAGTTAAGGTTGTGGCGCGCTGCGTTCTATCCGTCCTCCTGGCGGGTGGGCGCAGCGCGTATTTTTGCGTCGAATTCGGCAGGCGCCGATGCGTCCAATTAACAATTCGAATTGGACTCGGCACGAAGCCGATATTAGAGTTTTATTAGACGTAGGTGCGAAATTGTGGAAATGGCGAAGCACAATGTGGCTATCGGCTTGCACTGTGGTAATCAACAATCCGCCACGCGCCTAAGCGATTCCGTTTCTTAACCGATAGAATGGCTGGATGGGTGGGATCGCAACCAGCCTTGGCTCGCTTTCGTAGTTGTCAGTTGTGAGCTCTCGGGCATCCAACCTGCGCCGAGAATTGACCATGATCACTGAAATGGAGAAAAGATTTGGATCGATCGGATGAGCTGGTTCAGGATCAAGACCACGCTGCCTGCTCCCTTGACGCCAGCTATGCGTTGACGGGAGACGAAATCGGGAACCTGGTGGCGGAGCCGGGCAAGCCGGCCGAGACGCTGATGAACGTGGTCGCATTGATCGCGCGACGCTTTGGGACTGATGTTTGCTCGGCCTATCTGTTAGAGCCGGACCGCGCCAATCTCGTGCTGGCGGCGACGCTCGGACTGCGTCCGGAATGCGTTGGCAAGCTGCGCATGGCGGTCAATGAAGGGCTCGCGGGCTTGGTCGCTGAGCAGGTTCGGCCAGTGGCGGTGGAGCAGGCAAGGAATCATCCGCGATTCAAATATTTCGTAGAGGCGGGCGAGGATGCGTACAGTTCGTTCCTGGGAGTTCCGCTGATTGACCGGGGAGTGTTGCAAGGGGTTCTGGTGGTTCAGACGATTGCGGCGCGAACGTTCCCGGAAAATGAAATTCGGCAACTGACCGAGGCTGCGAGCCGGGTGGCGAACGTGGTCAGCGAAGCTCGAACTCTCGACCGTTTTATCGCGCCCGTCCAGGAGCGGCTCTGGGCCTTGGCCCGTAATATGTGGTGGAGCTGGGATCATGATGCTTCGAGCTTGTTCCGCGATATCGATCCGCTCCGCTGGCGACAGCTCAATCACAGTCCGGTCGCGCTGCTGAACGAGTATCCGCTGGAAAAACTCGAAGAGCGCGCCAACGAACTTGCCCTGCACAGCCGCATCAACTACGCCTATCGCCGCTTGCGCGAGTACGAGGAAACGGAGCATACGTGGGGTGGGCGTCGCGCCGGTGTGCTGCGGGCGCGTCCCGTGGCTTATTTCTCCGCCGAGTTTGGAGTGCACGAATCACTCCCCATCTATTCCGGCGGGCTCGGTGTATTGGCGGGCGATCATATCAAGAGCGCCTCCGATCTTGGGATCCCGCTGGTTGGCGTCGGCCTGTTTTACGGACAAGGATATTTTCGCCAGCGTCTCGACCGTGACGGCTGGCAGCACGAGGAGTATCTCGAGACCGATGTCAACCAATTGGCCATGGAAACGGCGATTGGGAAGAACGGCCGGCCGGTCGAAGTGCAGGTCGACACTCGCCATGGTCCGATCTACGCGAAAGTTTGGCGCGCCACCGTCGGCCGCTGCGATTTATTCCTGCTCGACTCTGATGTCGAAGGCAACACTCCCGAAGATCGCGAAATGACCTCGCGCCTATACGGCGGCGATGGCCGCGTGCGCGTCCATCAGGAAGCGCTTCTTGGTATCGGCGGCCTGCGCGCCTTGAGAGCGATGGGCATCACGCCGGGTGTGCTTCACCTGAACGAAGGCCATAGCGGCTTCGCGGTGCTGGAAGCGATTCGCCAGCGCATGGACGACGAAGGCATCAGTTTTGATAAGGCCGTGCCCCGCGTGGCCCGGGAAGTTGTGTTCACGACGCATACGCCTGTGCCCGCCGGGCATGATCGCTTCGATGCCGATCTGATCGAGGAGCACCTGGGTCCGTTGCGCGAGGCGCTCGGGCTTTCGAAAGAAAGATTCATGGACCTCGGACGCGAGAATCCCGACAGCGACGAACGTTTCTGCATGACCGTACTGGGCCTGCGGCTTTCTCGCCGCGCCAATGCCGTTTCATCGCTGCATGGTGAAGTCTCACGAGCCATGTGGACGGGGCTGACTCCCGGCAAGAGCGAAGACGCAGTTCCGATCGGACACATCACGAATGGCGTGCACGCCCCAACCTGGCTCGCGCCGCAGATGTTCCGGCTCTACGATCGTCATCTCGGCACGGGATGGCATCTGCGCGGCAGCGAATCCAAGACCTGGGATGGCATTGAGAACGTTGATGATGGCGAGCTCTGGGAGACGCACTTCAACCTGAAGTCGCGCATGATCGAATTTGTGCGCCGCCGCGCCGTTAAGCAAGCTGCCCGCCGCGACGAACCCCGTGCCGTGCTGCAGCAACTGGAACACGCTCTCACTCCGGACGCGCTCACCATAGGTTTTGCGCGGCGATTCGCCACTTATAAGCGCGCCAACCTGATTTTGGCGGACATCGAAAAGTTGGCCACCCTGATCAACGATCCGAAACGGCCGGTGCAGTTCGTGTTTGCGGGCAAGGCGCATCCTCTGGACGAACCGGGCAAGCGCGTCCTGCAACAGATCGCGCAGCTGATGCGCGATCCACAGTTCGCCGAAAAATTTATCTTTGTCGAAGACTATGACATCAACGTTGGCCGCCATCTAACGCAGGGTGTCGATGTCTGGCTCAACAATCCGCGGCGCCCACTCGAGGCTTCAGGAACCAGCGGACAGAAAGTCGTTCTCAATGGCGGGTTGAACCTTTCTGTTTTGGATGGCTGGTGGGCCGAAGCGTACGATGGCATGAACGGCTTCGCCATCGGGAACGGCAGAACGCACTCGGATATGAATGTTCACGACGCGCGCGATGGCGAAGATCTTATGCGCGTGTTACGCGAAGAGGTGATTCCACTCTACTATCAGCGCGATCGCGACGGCCTGCCCCGCGGCTGGATCAAGCGCATGAAGCGCACCATCCGCACTCTCGGCTGGCGTTTCAATGCCGATCGCATGGTGATGGATTACACGCTGAACTGCTACGTTCCTGCCGCCGGTGGGACCTCCAGCGATCTGCGGCTTCAGCTGTAACCCCAGCTGGTAATGCTCGGTAGGGACGGCCTTCCTCGGCCGGTACCGAACCACAACGGTCATCAGCATCACGAAGGCTTTAGCGTTGAGTGCTTTCTTCGTGTGTTTTTGTGACCTTCGTGTTGAATGATTTCCTCTAATCGCACAATTACCAGCGTCTTTCGACTTGACAGTTCCGCCAGACCATTTACTATAGATGAATATTTATGCATCATAATGGATAAATATGCCTCAATGCGGGAATTGGGGATAAAGATGAGGAAAGGAATCGATCACCGCACGTTCGCGATTTGATGGCAGCTAAGCTTAAGACCGCGGTTCTAGGCGCGACCGGTTATTCCGGTCTTGAACTGGCGCGCATTCTTAGCCGCCATCCGCGAACCCCCGCGCCGCTGCTTTTGCGGCGCACGGAGGAAACAGAGGCGGAGAGCCCTGCGGCGAGGAAGAAATCCACGAAAGCGTCCGCAGCGTGGCCACATATTTCGGGGAACGGACATTCGCATGTCGAGCCGTTTTCCTGGTCCGCGCTCAAGGAGCGCGGAGTGGAACTTTTATTCCTGGCCACGCCACACGCGGTCTCTCGCGAGCTGGTTCCGGAGGCGATTGCCCGCGGGCTTTCGGTCGTCGACTTGAGCGGCGCCTGGCGACTGAAGCGGGACGAGCATCGCGCGGTTTACCACTTCAAAGATGCTGACACGAAGACTGCGGCCGAACTCACCGCGCGCGCGGTATATGGTTTGCCCGAGCTGAACGCGGGCCAGATCGCGTCCTCGACGCTGGTGGCGAATCCGGGTTGTTATGCGACTTCGGTTATTCTGGCGCTCGCGCCCGTACTGTTCGCCGGCCTGGTCGATTCGGGTCGCGGCATTATCTCCGATTCGAAGTCGGGCGTATCCGGCGCCGGCAAGGAGCCGACGGCGCGCACCCACTTCGTATCGGTCGCCGATAATTTTTCCGCCTACTCGGTTTTCGGGCATCGTCACACCGGCGAGATTCTCGAGCAGTTGGCGCTCGAATCAACGCAGTTGATTTTTACTCCGCATCTTTTGCCGATACCGCGCGGGATTCTTTCCACAATTTATGTGTATTTGAAACGCAAAATGACGGCGGCCGAGATTCAAAGCTGTCTTCAGGATTTTTACGCAGGAAAGAAATGGGTGCGGGTTTTTCCGCCATCGACTCTGCCGGAAATTCAGTTCTCCGTGCATACCAATTATTGCGACATCGGCTTCTCGCTCGCGGATGATGGGCGCCGGCTGATTCTGATTTCCTGCCTCGACAATCTGCTCAAGGGCGCGGCCGGCCAGGCGGTGCAGAACATGAACCTTATGTATGGCTGGGATGAGGCCGAGGGATTGCAATGAAGATTGTGGTCAAAATCGGCGGCAAGGCGCTCGAGGATAAAACGACTTTGCAGAAATGCGCGAAGGCCGTAGTGCAGCTCTCACAGGATGGACACCAGGTAGCTGTTGTCCACGGCGGCGGCAGCGCGTTGACGCGGACGCTCGAACTTCTGGGGAAGAAAAGTGACTTCGTGCATGGGTTGCGCGTTACCGACGCAGAGACGCGCGATGTGGCGTTGATGGTGCTTGCCGGGATCGTGAACAAGAGTCTGGTGGCGGCGATCGCTGCTGCCGGCCAACCGGCGATTGGGCTTTGTGGCGGAGACGGCGGCGTCTTTCGCGCCCGCAAGAAGCACGACGCCGATTACGACTTGGGATATGTCGGCGAAATTTGTTTCTCTGAACCGCGCTGGCTTAAGGCGATCTGGGCTGAAGGCGGTATTCCGGTGCTTTCGTCGCTGGCACTCGGAGGCGATGGCCAGTATTACAACGTGAATGCCGACCAGATGGCGGCGGCTTGCGCGATTGCTTGCGAGGCGGACGCGCTGATTTTTCTTACCGACGTGGCAGGCGTGAAACAGGCCGACGGTTCGGTGATGGCGCGCTTGGATACCAAGCAAGCGGCTGGGTTGATCGTTGAATCTGTGGTGAGCGGGGGCATGATGCCGAAACTCGAAGCCTGCACGCAGGCGCTTAAATCGGGCGTGGGGCGCGTGCGCATACTGCCGGCGGCGCAGGTCGAAATGCTGCCACTGTTTTATTTCACCAAGCTCGATTGCGGCACCGAGGTGCTAAGAGCATGAGCCTGGCAACTGTTTCGCGCCTGGAAGCGAAACTGCTGCTTCCGACATACGAGCGCCAGCGGATTCTTTTCGAGCGCGGGCGCGGGGTATATCTGTGGGATTCCGAGGGCAAGCGCTATCTTGATTTTCTGAGTGGGATCGGGGTGAATGCGCTTGGCCATAACCACCCCGCCATACAGGCTGCGATCAAGCGGCAAGCGGGGCGATTGATTCATGTTTCGAATCTTTTCTATCACCAGTATCAAGCGGAGCTAGCGCGGCTGCTCACCGAAATCTCCGGACTCGATCGGGCTTTCTTTTGCAACAGTGGAACGGAGGCGTGGGAGGGAGCGCTGAAACTGGCGCGCGCTTTCGCGCAGATGAATCATGCGAATGGCGGAAAGGCTGGTGAACCGTCTAATGCAAAGACGCAAATCCTGGCCATGGATAACTCCTTTCATGGGCGGACGTTTGGCGCGCTCGCAACTACGGGACAGTTGAAATATCGCGCTCCGTTTACTCCGCTTGTGCCGGGAGTCACTTTTGTGAAGTTCAACGACCTCGACGATCTGCAGCACAAGTTTGATGCGAGCGTCTGCGCCGTCTGCATCGAGACGATTCAGGGTGAGGGCGGAGTTTGTCCGGTGACTGCTGAATTTCTTGGGCTGGCCTCGCGACTTACCAAGCAGTCCGGTGCATTGCTTGTGCTTGACGAGATTCAGTGCGGGCTTGGCCGCACTGGGCGCCACTTTGGCTATCAGCACTATGGCGTTTTGCCGGATATTGTCACGGTTGCCAAGCCGCTAGCGGGCGGTTTGCCGCTGGGTGCGATCCTTACGACGGAACGCGTGGCGACTTGCATGCATCCGGGCCTGCACGGCACGACTTTTGGCGGAGGTCCGTTGGCTTGCGCCGCGGCTATCGCCTTCCTGCGAGAAGAGAAAAAACTGCTTAAGCATGTGGGCGCGATGGGCGCCTATTTTCAGGCGGCGCTCGCGGTGCTTGATCAGAAGCACAAATCGATTCAGGATGTGCGCGGTGTCGGTCTGATGCAGGCTCTTGAATTGGACTCGCCCGAACTGGCCAAGGAAGTTGCGGCTCAACTGCTGAAGGATGGAATCATTATCAATCGCACGCACGAAACTGTGTTGCGATTTCTGCCGCCTTATATCATTCAGAAGAAGCACATCGACCAGCTGATCAAGGCTCTGGACGCGGCGCTGCGAAAACATGAAGAATCAAGCCAAACGAAAACGAAGTCCGCCTCGACGCGGCGCGAGAAAGAGGCTGATGCGCACGCGTGAAGCGGTTCTTCCCGACGCCGAGCAGATTCACGCGCTGGTCGCGGCCTACTCGGGCGACGGCACGCTGCTGCCGCGCTCGCTGGCCGAGATCTGCGAGAACGTCCGCGACTTTATCGTGCTTGAGCAGGATGGGCGCATCATTGGATGCGGCGCGCTTCATCTTTATGGCGTACACCTGGCCGAGATTCGTTCCATCACCGTCGATCCCGCGAGCCAGAGTGGGGGCGGGGGACGGCGACTGGTCAAGGCGCTGCTGGCGCAAGCCGAGAAACATAAGGTCAGTTGCGTGTGCCTGTTCACGCGAATTCCTGAATTCTTTGGGCGCATGGGTTTCACGCTCGCCAATCACCAGGATCTTCCGGATAAGATTCACAAGGACTGTTACAAGTGCCCACGGCTGTATCGCTGCGACGAAGTGGCGATGATCCGCGGGCAGGCGCCCGCTTTCGCGATTCTCCCGCCGCCGAAAAACTGGCTGAAGATACAAGCATGAAGACACCGGCATGATCTCGCTGCGCCGCTCCCCGGAGAGAGTTCGTCTGCCCACGGGATTTTCGTTTGCGGCGGTTGCTGCCGGCATCAAGGTCAGCGGGCGGCCAGACCTCGCGCTAGCCGAGGCTGTTGATGGAGCCAACGCGGCCGCCCTGTTCACGCAGAACCGCGTGGTTGCCGCTCCCGTTGAAATTGGCCGCCGGGCGCTCGTTTCAGCCGGCGGGCGGGTTCGCGCGGTCGTCGTCAATTCCGGAAATGCCAACTGCGCCACGGGGCGCCGCGGCATTCAAGCTTGCGGAAAAGTCTGTCGCGAAGCGGGAAGCTTGTTGGGCGTTCCTGCGGACGAAGTCTTTCCTTCATCGACAGGGATCATCGGAGTTCAGCTGCCGGCGGAGAAGATCTGTGCGGCGTTGCCTGAGCTTATCGCGACGCGATCGGCAGGCGAACGCGGCGTGCTTGTATTCGCTGACGCGATCAGGACCACCGATACACGGCGGAAGATTGCTTCGGCGCGCTTCCTGGTTGGATCGAAGGTTGTCACGTTATTGGGCGTCGCCAAGGGCGCGGGCATGATTCATCCGCAACTGGCGACGATGCTGGTGTACTTGTTCACCGATGTGAAGGCGAGTTCACGCGAGCTGCAACCCTTGCTGCGCGCGGCTTGTGACAGCTCTTTGAATTGCATGTCGATTGACGGCGACACGTCGACGAATGACACGGTGCTGCTCATGGCCAGCGGCGCTAGCGGCGTCGGCCTAAAAGACACTGGCGCTCGAAAAAAGTTCTCTTCTTCGCTGACTGCGGTGTGCCAGTCGCTGGCTGAGCAGATTGTCAGCGATGGTGAGGGTGTGCAGCATGTGATTCGTTTGTTTGTTGAGCAGGCGCGCAGCCGGGAAGAGGCGCTGCTAGTGGCGCGGGCGATTGCTCACTCGATGCTCGTGAAGACGGCGTGGGCTGGGGCGGATCCGAATTGGGGACGCATTCTGGCGGCGGTGGGGCGATGCGGCGCGGACATTGATCCGTCGGGTGTTCAGATTTTTATTGGCAGTCAGAGGGTGTGTCGCAACGGAATGGGTTGGCCCTTTGATGAGGGACGGGCGCATCGCGCGCTGGCGCAGCCGGTGTGCGATGTTCGGGTGTTGCTGGGGCGGGGGCGGGGTGGAGTGAGGTTTCTGACAACAGATCTGACGGCGGAGTATGTACGGATTAACGCGGATTATTCTACTTAGCTATGTTAACTATTGATACTGCAGCCGGCGAAACGCCTGCCGGACAACCGGCGGGACGTCGGAACTACAATTGCTTAGAAGCTGAAGGATGCTTGCAATTCGATTTTCCGGTTGGCGGCGGCGCTGGAGAATGGGCCTCCTGACAGAGCGACGGACTGGGCGAAATTTGGCGAGGTGAAGACGCCGATGGGGGTTGCGGCATTTACCTTGTTCAGGACGTTGCGCGCGTTGACGCTGAAGGTCAGGCTGTAACGTCGATTGGTGGCGGGACCCCCTCCGAAACCGCCGCGCGGACCAAAGCCTACGCCTCCGCCGCCTCCGCCGCCACCGCCGCCACCGCCGCCGCGCCCACCTCCTCCACCACCACCTCCGCCGCCTGCTTGAGCTCCACCTTTTCCGCCAACCTCTGGGCCGAAGCCGAAGGTCTTCGCCAGGCGCAAGTTCAGCGTGAATTGCGATGGGCCGGTCAAATAATTAATCGGAATCGGAGTGTAGGCGCCGCTCGGGATGGTGTAATGGCAGGTTTGAGTGGGCGAGAGACAGATGCCGGAAACATTCGTGGCAAATGCAGGCCGGTCGTTGAGAAGCGTATCGTTGCTCAAGTCCTCGGGAATAGTGACGTTGTAGGGCGAGCCGGAATTGAAAATCATAAACGGACTCAGGCGAAAGCCGCGCGGCAGTCCGATGGTGCCGCCGACAAACAACCGATCCCGGATAGAGAAGGAGGCTCGTCCGTAGTCCAAGTGAATGTCGTATTGATCCGATGGAAAGCTGGTCGAAAACGCTCCTGAACTCACGCTGCCGATGGGGTCGCTGTTGGCGAAATTCAGGGAATAGTATCCGAACAGAGATAGCTTCGCTCCTGCCCGGATGTTGAAACCCGCTATTAACTGGTTCTGCCAGAAAACACCGTCGGAGGCGTATTGGTAGATGGGGCCGGAGTTTGGATATGGAAGCGGCCCGGTGGAGCCGGGCGTGCCGGGGAGCGGGGCATTGACGTTCAGGGACATCAACTGGTGGACTCCGCGTGAGTTCAGATAGGTGAGCGTAGCATTGGCGACCTTAGTCACCTGTTGCTCCATGCTGAAGGCGCTTTGGATGATGTAGGGCGCGTGTAGAGTGGGATTGATCCGGTAGATCGTCGGTGGCGCAGTCGGCGGCGGGGGCGTCGGGTAGCTCGGATCCTTCACCGTATACTGTTGCTCCGTCACACCGTTAAAGCGGTCCGCATTGATCACCATATCCTGGGTGATGCGGTTGTAAAACAGACCAAAACCGCCGCGCAGCACGGTCTTCGGAGCGTTCTTGCCGCTTCCGCCGAGACCCCAGGCAAAGCTGAGCCGAGGCGCCCAATCGGCATGATCGTGAATGTCATTCTGTGTTTCAAAGCGTAGCCCGCCGCTCACCGTGATGTTAGGACGCACCTTCCAGTCATCCTGTATGTACAGTCCGGCATCCACAACCGTGACCGGCACGGCAGGTGCTACGCCGGTGGGGCTTGTATTAACGGAATACTGGGTCGGATTAGAGAGCTGGGACGGCAGGCAACTGGCGGGACTCGGCGGGCACGAAAAGGAGTAGGTGCCATTGAATCCGGCGGCGGAGGTATTGACCTCGTGAACCGCGCGCAGCCGGGCTCCGAATTTCAAGAAGTTATTGCCTTGCGCGATCGAGGTGTAATTCTGTAGTTCGTAATGATCCTGATGATCGATCTGCGTTCCCGAGGCGGCGCCTCCGGTCGTATACGCTCCCTGCACGTTGATGCCTAGAGCCGTGCTTACCGGATTTTGATTGCTGTTGTCGCGCAGGTATTGAAAGCGCGTCTCATTGATGATTTTTGAATTTAGGACTTGCGTGTCGGTGATCTGCACGGTGTGTTCGGTGGACTCGGTGTTGTAGCCGGCCTCGGGCAACACCAGGCCGCCGACGCCGTCATTCTGCCAAGTGTCGCGGTAGTACTGATAACGGGCGGTGAGCGTATTGTTGGCGCTGACCTGATAGTCCATGCGAGGAGCGATGTTGGTGCGGGTGCGGGGGTTGGAGACGCTTTCGTTCAATCCCAGCGCCTGCGCGTTGACAACTGCGATTTCGTCGATGTCGCGACGCTGCGTGTCGAGGAAGAAGGATGCCTTTTTATTGATGGGGCCGCCGACGCTTCCCATGAAGATTACAGAATCGTAGGGCTCCTGCTCAGCGTCTCCGAGATAGGGATTACGGGTGTTGAATGCGGAGTCGTTTCCGACCACCTGGAGTTGGCCATGAAACTTGTCGGTGCCGGGCTTGGTGAAAACTTCGATTCGACCGTAGCCGAGTTTGTCGTATTCGGCGGAGAAGGGATTCTGATTGATGCGAATCTCGCGAATCGAGGACTTGGGAGGAAGCTCGCCGGCGGTGAATCCGTCGATGTAAAGTTGACCGCCGTTGGGACCGGCGGAGGGGCCAGCGAGCGCCTGGAGATCAGACAGTAATTCGTCGGGATCGTCGGGCAGGGCTTCGAGATCTTTGCCGCGAAGGACGACGGCGCTGGCGTTGTTGGCGGGATTGACATCGAGGGTTGGACCTTCGGCCTCGACGTTGACCTTTTCCTGCTGCACATTGATGTCGAGCGCGATGTTGAATTGCGCGGTTTGGCCGGCGGTTACGGCGACGTCGTTCTGGATAAAGATGGCGAAGCCCTGGGCGTTGGCGGTGACGGTGTATTTGCCGGGCGGAAGATTGCCAATTTCGTAGGCGCCAGTCTTGCTGCTCACGGCGGTGTGTGTTTGGCCGCCGGACATGAGAACTCCGACGGCGGCATTGGCCACGACGGCGCCGGAGGGATCGGTTACTTGACCGCGGAGAGTTCCAGTTGCGGGCTGCGATTGCGCGGCCGCGGAGGCGATGGCGATTGCCAAAATCAGAATTGCGAGAATGAAGACCGATAGCTTCAACGTTCACCTTTTTCTTTCTACGGCTTGCCATTCCTCAGGGGCCAAAGCCCGGCGTTTATGCGGCTCATCGCGGCCCGGCTGAAGCCGGGCCTGGCAAAGGACGGTTTCTAAAAGAACGGCCTAACAACGATCAGTTTTGTAAAAGAACCATTTTTAAAGAACGGTTTATTGGACGTTTGATGCGTTTTATGCGACGGCTTTTGCGCCCTACCTTCGGTTGAAAACATGGATTTACAATTTGCGTGCTACTGGGCGGTTTCACCTTCTCCGCCGGGAGCGCCTAGCGACCACGGCGACAGCAGCGAGGACGCGCTGCGATTCGGTGCTGCGGTCAGGATGGCATCCACTCCCGCAAGCAGAGTGATGGCAGTCACTGCGTCTGAATTTCCGCCTTCCGTCGAGACGATCATTACCGCATCGCCTTTTTGCAGGTCCGACAGCTTGCCGTTGGGGAGGCGGCTCAACATGCGCTGTAAATCTGGAGGGCCGTTGCCGCCTGGTCCGCCCCCGGCGCCTCCGCTCGATGCGCGCGACGCTCGAGATTCTGGCGTGGATCCGGACGTTGCGGTTGTGCTCGGTCGAGCGCTGTCCGGGTTCGACGCGGCTGGGCCGCTGGCGCCCGATTGAGCTCCGCCTTCGCCGCCCGCGCCTCCGCTGGCTTTCAATCGCATCGCGATGCGCTGCGCCATCTCTGGCGGCAGTTTTTTCATTTGCGAATCGGGCGACACCTTTACTACGATGGCGCTTTTGCTGATCGCGTCTTGCACCGTCATCGAATTCGTCGCGGGGTCGATCGACTTGATGGTGCCCGCAATATTTCGGAAGGAGCCGCTGACGATTTCTTCGGCGGCTAGGTCGCCGCCGTCAGCGCTGCGCGTTCCGCGGGCGCGCAATTGGTCTCCGACTTTAAGTTGAGCCATGAATTGAGTGGCGGCCTCGGGCTTCGCGTCGTCGAACTTCACCGAGTCGGGTGCGTAGCGGCGCAGGATCGTATTGTTGCCAACCTGGACGGCAACGGACTTGGTGGTGCCTACTCCGCCGGTCGAGACGGTGACCGTATTGGTCGTGCTGTCGATCTTGGTAACCAGGCCACCGATGCCGCGCTTCTGCCAGTCGTCGCGCTCCTGCTGTTGTTTGGCGGTCACGTCGGCCTGCTTCATTACGATCACGGCGAGCGCAGTGAGGGAGTGGGCGTTGTCGGTGGAAGCTTGGCCGCGAACCAGCACGCGATCTCCAGGCTGCAGGTCTTGCGGCTGGAGGGGCGTCGCGTTCTTCAGATCTTTTTCGCCGGGAGGGACACGCAGGATTTTTGTCGTAGCGGTCAACTTGGCGGTGACGTCGCCGCCGGATTCAGACGCGAGCGTGATTGAGTCCGCCTGAACGGTTTTGAGGACGCCGACGGCTTTGGAGACTTGCGCGGCTGGCGCGTTGCTCGCGGGAGTGGCTTGCGAGAACGCACACTCAATTGGCGCAAGAATTGACACCGAAAAAATAGCGGTAAGCAAGCACACTTTAACTAGTGTGGAGCGGATACTCCTGTCCGCTTGCATCGGTTGTTTCACTTCAGATAAGCGGACAGGAGTGCCCGCTCCACATTTGGCCGAGCGCGGCGTCGAAAAGAGTCGACCCAGTGTCTGTCGAAAAAGTGACATCAGATAACTTTAGCATCGCCTGGCGCGCCGTATTTGCGCCTTTACGAAGTTTTACCCGGAGTTGACAGAGCTTTAACGGCGGGGCTGGCAACCACAGATTCGTTGCGGCGCATCCAGTTTAAGTATTCAGGTCATGTTAACGTGTGTCTAGTGTTGAAGCGCTCGGGAAATTAGCTGGACGAATATGATCTTCAAACCTTCTGCTGGTTCTTGGTTGCGGCCAATCGGGTATGTCTTCGTCGTATGTACGGCGATGGTCGCGCTGATTGTTCTTCCTGAGGTGGGGCGGTCGATTCATGCTCAGGATGCGGCTGCTCCGGCAACCACGATTGCGGTGAACGTCAAGGTGGTCACGCTGCCGGTTACGGTTCGCGACAAGCATGGCAAGATTGTGCGCGACCTTGCTAAAGACGATTTCACGCTGCAGGAAGATGGGCGGGCGCAGACGATCAAGTATTTTTCGCAGGACACGAATCTTCCGCTGACGCTGGGATTGCTGGTCGACACCAGCCGCAGTCAAGATACGGTGCTGGATGCGGAGCGCGCCGCCAGCCGTAGCTTTCTGGAACAGATGCTGGTGCAGCCGAAGGACAAGGCCTTCATCATTCATTTCGACCGTCAAGTAGAGTTGTTACAGGACTTGACTTCGTCGCGCGAGAAGCTGCAAGCAGCGCTCGATTTGCTGAAGACGTCGTCGGACCGGGATCGCTCGAACGATCCGAATGACCCGTCGAATTCTCCGTCGGGCTCGGGCTCGGACTCGCATCGTGGCGGGACGCAGCTTTATGACGCGGTGTTTCTGGCGTCGAACGAATTGATGAAGAAGCAGCCGGGACGCAAGGCGTATGTGATTCTGTCGGATGGAGTGGATCGCGGGAGCAAGACTTATCTGGAGAGCGCGATTGAGTCGGCGCAGCGGGCTGACACGGTTGTCTACTGCATTTACTTCGCGGAGCCGCGCCACGAACAACGGCAGGGTAATGGGATGGGCCGCGGCGGTGGAGGTGGTTGGCCGGGTGGTGGTGGAGGCGGCTGGCCTGGAGGTGGGGGTGGTTGGCCAGGTGGAGGCGGCGGTGGAGGCCGCCCAGGCGGTGGGCAGCGTCGCTCCGAGGAGCCGCGCACGGATGGCAAGAAGATTTTGGAGCGGATCTCTAAGGAAACGGGCGGGCGATTCTTTGAGATCACGAAGAAACAAACGGTCGGTGAAATTTACGACAGCATCGTCGAGGAGCTGCGCACGCAATACAGCATGGGATATACGCCCGATAAAGACAGTTCCGCGTCCGGTTATCATCACGTTGTATTGACGGTAAAGAAGAAGGAGTTGACGGTGCAGACGCGGGATGGGTATTACGCGGATCGGGAAGTGGCGGACAGCAAGAGCGGCAATTAGGATTCTCTGAGGTTCGTCGAATATTTTGATTTGTTTTTAGCAAACCTGACGAACGCGATCGTGTCGTAGAGGCCATGGCACAAAATCACCGCCCACAGGTTGTGTCCGCTAACTATGAACAGGCAACCAAAGACTGAGAGCTGAGTGATGATGATCGCGGCTCGGAGACCCTGATAGAGATGAATGAGACCCGCTCCCCAAGCGGCGGTGCACACCGCAATCAGGGTTGCCATCGGCGGGATGAGTCGGGCCGACAGTAGGGATTCGGTCGATTGAAGGATGATCCCCGGAAGACAATTTCCGCTAGCAACCCACCAAGAATCCAGGCCACCACGATTCCAAGCAAGAGTTTGATTCTGGATTGTTGAAGCGGGCGGAAGGCGTCCAGAGTTGGTGGCTTCGCTACCAATCGTGTGGCGAGCTTGTCGGCCATCGGACTGTAGGCCAGCATTAGCGCTAGCCAGGTTAAGGCTAATCCAATGGTTGAGAACCGCGAAGCGGGGAGACTCAGTCCGAATTGCATGGCAGCATCTTCGCTGAAGTATCGCGATCCTGCGTGAGAATCCGCACTAGTATAGTGTCCCAGTGATAACGTAATCGTGCTTCGACCGTCTATTTGGTATGACGGATAATCGAAGCTTGCTCAAACTGATTCCCAAACAGAGAGAAGACTTACAACGCTGGGCGCAGTCACGAACCCTGCCTGCCGGAGATG
>Ga0209624_10000341_pt1 | contig 41061 bp, 36 predicted proteins | sample JacPinW_OM2H0_O1_FD_188565 | JGI IMG/M metagenome (GOLD analysis project Ga0209624, IMG submission 188565) | Forest soil microbial communities from Algoma, Ontario, Canada - Jack Pine, Ontario site 1_JW_OM2H0_O1 (SPAdes) (version 2) | ecosystem: Environmental > Terrestrial > Soil > Boreal...
CTAACAATTGTAATCGCTAGGGCCACAACCAAAGCGAGAATCTCAACCGTGAGCATCACGATGGCGTCGCGGACGCGAATGGCCGAAGCTTCGAGAATGGCGTGGTTGTGCCGATAGCTCTCGTCCATGTAAACAGCAGCCGATGACTGCATCTGGCGCAGATCAGCTCCGTCGGTCGTAGCCACCTCAAGCAGCTCACTACCAAGGAGCCCGGCGCGCACGTGTTGCGGGAAAGGCGCAGCACCGCATGCTCGAGCGCACAAGAAGTACGCAACGGCAGCCGCGCCTAATGGGATGGCCGCCCCTGCGGGACCGCGGCCAACCCCTAGCGCAGCAATCGGCACCACAATAGACGCCGCCGAAAGCACCGTGGTCGCCTTTTCCCGAAGCTGATTCTCCGTCCGCTCCTGCGCCTGCAGCGACGCACGCGAAAGATCGACGGCAAGTTCCTCCGGTGTACTGACCATTAACCGAGACTAGGAATCGCTTGGGACGGTATGCGCACTCTACTCGCGCCCGACGAACCGCAAACCTCAGCCCCGAGGTGCGGTAACACGCCGTTCCCCGCACCAACCACCCCCACCGTCAGACTGGTGCGCGAGTGATCAGACCGACCCCTCAACCGAACGTGCCAGGCCGTGGGATCGTGGCCTCGTACGGCCCACGGTTCTGGATGCTGGTGGTGCTGGTGGGCTTGGGGGCGGGCTTGGGCGGCGCAGCGCTGATCGAGCTGCTGCGCCTGGTTCAGCACGTGGCGTGGTCGTATCACTCGGGCGATTTCCTGGATGCTGTCAAGCGCACGTCGTCGACCCGGCGCGTGCTGGTGCTGGGGGTGGGCGGCGTTGTGGCCGGCGGCGGGTCGCTGCTGCTGAGGCGTTACAGCCCGGGTGAGGTGTCGGAGTCACTGTGGCTACGGGGCGCGCGGGTGCCATTCTGGGCGAGCATTGCTCGCGGCGTGCACTCGATGGTGATCGTGGCGCTGGGCGCTTCGCTCGGCCGCGAGGCTGCGCCGCAGCAGTTTGGTGCGGCGGTGGCAAGCACAGTGAGCGAGTGGGCGAAACTGCCGCACTGGCAGCGACGGCTGCTGGTGGCGTGCGGGGCAGGGGCGGGTATGGCGGCGGTTTACAACGTGCCGCTGGGCGGCGCGCTGTTTGCGCTGGAGGTGCTGCTGGGGACGTTGACGCTGCCGCTGGTGCTGCCGGCGCTGGCGACGTCGCTGGTAGCGACGGGCGTGGCGTGGATCGTGCTGCCGACGAGCCCCACGTACACGATCCCTACGTACCCGGTGCACGGCCAGCAGATCGTGTGGGCGGTGATCGTGGGGCCGATTGCGGGCGTGGCGGCGATCGGCTGGATCCGCCTGATCGCATTTGCGCACGCGCTGCGCCCGGCGGGCTGGGTGCGGCTGGTGGCACCGATTGTGGTGTTCACAGCTCTGGGGGCGCTGGCGATCGCGTACCCGCAGCTGTTGGGCAACGGCAAACCGGTGGTGCAGCTGGCGTTGGTGGCACAGCTGAGCGTGGGCTTGTTGGCGATCTTGCTGGTGTTGAAGCCGCTGGTGACAGCTGCGTGCCTGGGCAGCGGCGCACCGGGCGGGCTGTTCACGCCGACGCTTGCGTATGGGGTGCTGCTGGGGGGCCTGCTGGGCGCGGGCTGGACGCAGATCTGGCCGGGGGCCCAGCTGGGCGGCTACGCGATTATCGGCGGTGCGGCTGTGCTGGCGGCGTCGATGCAGGGGCCGTTGGCGGCGGTGGTGCTGCTACTCGAGCTGACCCACCACGCCGACGCGCTGATGGTGCCGGTTCTGATCGCGGTGGTGGAGGCGACGGTGCTAGCACGGGTGCTGGGGGCGCCGTCGATCTACTCAGCGCGGCTGTCGGCGCTGCCGGAGGAGGTGCATGCGGCGGCGGCGCGGATTGGCTACGACGAGTTGGATGCGCAGACGGCGGAGGATGAGATGCTGGCGCCTAGCGATCTGCTGCCGATCACGATGCACCCGCCGACTGGCGGGCGCGATCCCTCGTAACCTGGCGCGATGGTCCAGGAGCGTCGTCTCGTTCTAGCGGCATGTGTGGGGCTCGCGCTGATGCTGGCGGCCGCGGCGTCGGACTTCATTGTTGGCTCGTTCTGGTCGCGCCACGCGCTGCTGACGTCGCTGGTGGCGAACGTGCTGGTGGTGGCGATCACGCTGGTGGTGATCAACGAGCTCGTGGAACGCCGGGATCGCCGCCGTTGGAACTTGCTGGCGCAGAGTGTGCTGCTGGCGTTGACGCAGAGCGCGAGGGCGACGTGGACAGGCCTGGTGGAAGTGCTGCGGCTGGGCGAGGTGCACAGCGGAGCAGTGCAGCCGCTGCTGGAAGGCGCGTCGATGGCGCGCGACAGCGAGCGTGTGTCACAGGCGATTACTGAGCTGCTGGCGGACGGCGAGCGCCGGCCGGTGCTGCAGCGGGTGACGGTGACGCTGGCTGATCACACCTCGCAGGTGATCGCGCGGTGGGCCTCGGTGATGGTGAACGCGGGCCCGTATGCGAAGGTGCTGAACCGCCACGTGGAGCTGGCGGCGCGCCTGGAGTGGCTGAGCAGCGTGCTCACGCACAACGAGCCACCGGAGGGCCAGAGCAGGCGCGAGCAGGCACTGCTGCGCAGCAATGTGGCGACAGAGCACGCAGAGGAATGGGGCAGTGATGAGTGGCTACACGATCAGCTGCTGGCGGTGATCAACCTGGCGACGGAGCTGGACTACCGCTCACGGGAGCTGGCGTATGAGATCGTGCCGCTGAGCTGGTGGGCGGAGCGCACCGCGGGGCTGGCGGGCCCTGAAGCAGCGGGGTCAGCGCAGGCGCCCAGCGATTGACAGCGGAACGCCACGCGTTTTGCAAAGTTGTTTACAACCGCTGGAAGCTGGTACTACTCAGTTATGCCCCGCGCGATGTGGACAGGCACAATTGGCTTCGGCATGGTCACGGTGCCGGTGAAGCTGTATAGCGCTGTGGACCGAAAGACGGTGCGCTTCCACCAGCTGTCGGGCAAGAGCGGCGTACGCGTGGCGCAGAAGCGGGTGGACCCCTCCACAGGCGAGGAGGTCCCGTACGCGGAGCTCGTCAAAGGCTATGAGCTGGCGCCGGACCGCTACGTGGTGATCGAGCCTGGCGAGTTGGAGACGCTCCAGCCGAAGAAGACGAAAACGATTGAGATAGAGGAGTTCGTAGATCTCTCACAGATCGATCCTGTGTTCTACGACCACCCGTATTACCTGGCGCCTGGGCAGGGTGGGTCCAAGCCATATCGGCTGTTGCTTGAAGCGATGCGGGAGACGGGCAAGGTGGCGATCGCGCGGGTGGTGATCCGCTCGAAGGAGCAGCTGGTGGCGGTACGCCCGATGGGAGATGTGCTGGGAATGGCGACGATGCTGTTCGCCGACGAAGTGCTATCGCCGGAGCGTCTGGACGAGATAGCGGACGCGAAGGATGTGAAGACAACTAAGCGCGAGTTGGACATTGCCAAGCAGCTGGTTGACTCGCTCGCTGGCGAGTTCAAGCCGGATGCGTTCCAGGACACCTACCGCGAGGAGGTGCTGGCGTTGATCGAGCGCAAGGCGCAGGGCAAGGCGATCGCTGTGCAGCCGACACCGGAAGCGGTGGCGGCGCCGGCGCCCGATCTAATGAGCGCGCTGAAAGCGAGCTTGGATGCGGTTCGTGCACGGGAAGGCACAGCTCCGAGCGGGGTTGGCGAGAAACCGCGCAAAGCGTCGAAAAAGCCGGCGACGAAGAAAGCCGCGGTCGCGAAGGCCGCGGCGAAGAAGCCAACGGGCAAACAGCCTGCCGGCAAACAGACCGCCAGCAAGCAGCCGACCGCCAAGAAGCGCGCCGCCAAGCGGTAGGTGCCTGACCGCCTGAAGCGCTACGGCGCGAAACGCGACTTCAAGGTCACGCCGGAGCCTGCGGGTAAGTCAGTCAAGCCGTCGGCGCCAACGGCGGCACATCGGCAATCCGCCGGTGCTGATGCACACGCGGCGCCTCGCTTCGTGATCCACGAGCACCACGCCACACGGCTGCACTGGGATCTGCGCTTGGAGCGCGAGGGCACGCTGGCGTCATGGGCGGTACCGAAGGGCCTGCCGCTGGCGCCTGGGGAAAACCACTTGGCGGTAGCGGTTGAGGATCACCCGCTGGAGTACTTGGACTTCGAGGCGGAGATCCCCAAGGGCCAATACGGAGCCGGCCGGATCACCATCTGGGACAGGGGCACGTATGAGTGCTTGAAGTGGGAACCGAAGAAGGTGGAGGTGGCGCTGCACGGCGAGCGGGTGAACGCGCGCTATGCGCTGTTCCCGATCGACAAGGACGAGCGACCGAAGAACTGGCTGATCCATCGCATGGATCCGGCGGCGGATCCGCACCGCGAGCCAATGCCGGCGCGGATCGTGCCGATGCTCGCACGGGCGGGCTCGTTGCCGGCGCAGGAGCGGGGCTGGGCGTTTGAGGTGAAGTGGGATGGGGTGCGCGCGATCGCGTATTCGCAACCGGGGGAGCTGAGGTTGGAGAGTCGCAACCTCAACGACATCAGCGACAGCTACCCGGAGCTGTTCGCGATGAATACGGCGCTGGGTTCACACAGCGCCGTACTGGACGGCGAGATCGTGGCGTTCGACAACGCGGGGCACCCGAGCTTCGAGGCGCTGCAGCAGCGTATGCATGTCGGCTCGCGTGCGCAGGCGCGCAAGCTGGCGAAGGGCACGCCTGTGACGTACGTGGTGTTCGACGTGTTGTGGTTGGACGGCCACTCGCTGATGCGCCAGCCGTACAGCGAGCGGCGCGAGCTGCTGGCGGCGATGAAGCTGGACGGCACCCACTGGCAGACACCCGAACACGTGGTGGAAGAAGGCAAGACGCTGCTGGCTGCGACGGCAGAGCAGCAGCTGGAGGGAGTGCTGGCCAAGCGCATGGATTCGCTGTATCAGCCGGGCGCGCGCACGAGCGACTGGGTGAAGGTGAAGAGCGTGGCCCGCCAAGAGCTGGTGGTGGGTGGCTGGATGCAGGGCAAGGGCAAGCGCGCCAACACCGTCGGGGCGCTGCTCTTGGGTGTGTACGAGGCAGACGGAAGACTGCGCTACGTGGGCCGCGTGGGCAGCGGCTTCAGCGATACCGAGCTGCAGCATCTGTCGGGCATTCTTGCACCCCTGGCACGTCCCACCTCGCCGTTTACGAGCGGCGAGACACCGCCACGCGGGGCGCGGTTCTGCGAGCCGCAGCTCGTGGTGGAGGTGGAGTTTGCTCGGTGGACCGCGGGGGGCAGTCTGCGCGCGCCGGTGTACCAGGGCCTGCGGGATGACAAGCGACCCGGGGAAGTTGTGCGTGAGGACACACAAGCGCAGGCGCCAGTCGACAATCCGCGGCCGCGCCGTGGAGCGAAAACGGCGGAGACGACGGTGGACGGACGAGAGCTGAAGCTGTCGAACCTCGACAAGGTGCTGTATCCACAGACGGGTTTCACGAAGGGCGATCTGATCGCGTACTACGCGGCGATCGCGCCGGTACTGCTAGGCCATTTGTGTGAACGCCCGCTGACGGTGACAAGGTGGCCGGACGGCGTGCAAGCGAAGTCGTTCTTCCAAAAGCAGGCACCCGCGCACCGCCCGGCATGGGTGCGCACGGCGACGGTGGCAAGCGCGAGCACCCTGACGGGCACACCCGTGGGGGCGCAGGCAGGCAAGGCGATCGACTACACGCTGGTTAACGACCTATCGACGCTGGTATGGCTGGCGAACCTGGCGGCGATTGAACTGCACGTGCCGCTGGCGCGAGCAGAGGCGATGGAGCGCCCGACGGCACTGGTGTTCGACCTCGACCCGGGGGCACCGGCGGGCATAGTGGAGTGCTGCCATGTGGGACTGCAACTGCAGGGCATGTTCGAGCACCTCGGCCTGGAGAGCTTCGCTAAGACGTCGGGGTCGAAGGGACTGCAGGTGTACGTGCCGCTGAACTCCCCCGGGACGACGTACGAGCGCACGAAGCCTTTTGCGAAAGCGGTGGCGGAGACGCTTGAGGCCGCGGAACCGGACCTGGTGGTCTCGCGCATGACCAAGGCGCGGCGCACGGGCAAGGTGCTAATCGACTGGAGCCAGAACAACGCAACGAAGACGACTGTGTGCGTGTACTCACTGCGCGCGACCGAGCGCCCAACGGCTTCGACCCCTGTCAGCTGGGAGGAGGTTCGCGTCACACGGGACGCGGGCGATCGGGCGCGCCTAGCGTTCGAAGCAGCACAGGTACTCGACCGGGTGGCCGAGCGCGGAGATCTGTTCGCGCCGGTGTTATCGCTGGTGCAAGAGCTGCCCGACTAAAGCGATGAGTTGGAGTTGTCGAATTGGTGGCCGATGTCCGTTTCCGACGTCGTGAGCAGCATCTGGAGGTTGACCCCCAGCCAGCGAATGCTGGTCGCTGGGTTTCTCACGGCCGCGGTCGCCAGCGCGACGGCGCTTGACGACAGCGCATTAACTCTCATCGTCCGTGCCACTTTCTGGTTCGCGATAGCCGTGTTGATAGAGCGCACGCTGGAGGCCCTTAGGGGAGCGCCGGTGGATGGGCGGGCCTTCGTCGCATACTTGCCGTTGGCATGCGCTGCCGCAGCATGGTGGCTCGCCGAAATTACGGCGCCGCACGTGACCCGGTCAGGATCACTCAGCACATTCTTCGCTGTAGCCGCGTCGCTGCTCGGTGCGCTGCTCGTCTCGCTAGTTGTTGAGGCACGACGAGCAACGAAACACGACCAGTGGGTACGCGCGCTTCGAGGCTGGTGGGTGGGGTTCATCGTCTTGGGCATCCTCTATGCCCTCCTTGGCCTCGCACCAGGCCACTCGCGGAAATCCGAAGAGTTCTACTACGAGATGGTCTGGGCCGGCCTGGTAGGCGCGGTAGCGGCCCTCAGTGTCATGATGTGGAGAGATTCGCCGCCGCGCCCGGAAGTGGAGGTTGCGCAACGGGAGGCAGCGCCCCCTCCACACACCTCAAAGAACAGGCTCGCGGCAAGCACAGCGAGTACGTCTACTCAAACCCCGGTGCGCTCCAGCCCGGCATCACATCGGGCAACCCGTCGCTGACGCGATCGGGGAAGTGCGCGGGGCGCTTCTCGAGAAATGCGGTGATGCCCTCGACCGCGTCCGCTGACTGCCCACGGGAGACCATGCCGCGTGAGTCGGCGCGGTGGGCGAGCATCGGGTGCTCGGCTCCTAGCATCCGCCACATCAGCTGACGAGCGATCGCGACGGATACGGGCGCGGTGTTCTCGGCGATCTCTTGCGCGAGCGCACGGGCTGCATCCAGCAGTTCCTCTTTCGGATGCAGGCTGCGCAGCAGTCCTCCTTCGAGTCCCTCCTGCGCGGAGAACACACGGCCGGTGGCAACCCACTCCATCGCGCGACTGATGCCAACCACCCGCGGGAGAAACCAGCTCGAGCACGCCTCAGGGATGATGCCGCGGCGGGCGAACACAAAGCCCATACGCGCATCGTCGGCCGCCAGGCGCACGTCCATCGGCAAGGTCATCGTCGCGCCAACCCCCACTGCAGGACCGTTGATGGCAGCGATCACAGGCTTCTTGCATTCGAAGATCCGCAGCGAGAATTCGCCGCCATTGTCGCGCCTGGCGCCTGCCACCGCCTCGCGCTTGCGCGCGTCAAAGGTGTTGCCCCCACTCCCGAGATCCGCGCCTGCACAGAAGCCACGCCCGGCGCCCGTGACGATAATCGCCCGCACGTCATCATCCGCATCCGCCTGATCGAACGCCGCGCGCAGCTCTAGTCCCATCTGCTCCGTCCATGCATTGAGACGGTCGGGCCGGTCCAACGTGATCGTGAGCACGTTGTCGGCCACCTCGACTTTGATCTGCTCGAAGTCCATAGCTGCGCGAATCATATGCGGGGTACCTAGCTCACAGAATCTTCACGAGTACGAAGCGTGTAGCGGGAAGCTTGATCGACTGAGACCCGCAGGCATCTTCATCGGCCGAAAGCAGTAGTCACTCTGCTGCCACAGGAGGCGCGTTGCCAGACCCAATAGACCCCGCATCAAATAGCCGTCTCACCCGCCGCACCTTCCTGCGCTATGGCGGATCGGCTGGCGCTGCGCTGGCCGGCATGTCGGGTGGCACGCTGTGGAAGGCCGTAGCTGCCTCGGGAGCAACCGCCCGCCCTCCAGACAGCTTGCCCAATCGCAAGCTTCCCGCCGGCACGGCCACAGGCGCGTTTCCGTTCGACCACCTCGTGGTGGTGATGATGGAGAACCACTCCTTTGACAACCTCCTTGGCGCGCTGCACCGCTCCGGCCAACCTAAGGCGCATGGTCTGAGGTTCGACCACAAGGGCATCGCGCGCAACAGCAATCCAGGGCCTGAAGGTCCCGTGCATTCGTTCGCAATACCTACCACCGCCCAGAGCCCGACGGTCACACAGACGTGGAATGCAACCCACGAACAGATCGACGAAGGCCGGATGGACGGTTTCGTGCGATCGGTGGGCTCAGACGAGCCGATGGGTTACTGGACCGAGGATGTGCTGCCGTTCGCGTACTCCTTTGCCCGTACGTTCACCCTCGCCAACAGCTGGTTCTGCTCGGCGCCCTGCCAGACGTACCCCAACCGGCGTTTCTTGATGGCCGGCACCGCCTACGGCGACATCGCCACCAACACTGAAAGCCTCAGCGACCCGCCACCTCCCAACGGCACGATCTTTGATCGGCTTCACGCCTATGGGGTGAGCTGGCGCAACTACTTCACTGATCTTCCACAGACGGCGATCATCCCCTCGATCATCGAGAAATACCCGGGCAACATCTCGCCGTATGCCCAGTTCCTGATCGATTGCGCGGCCGGAACGCTCCCTTCGGTGAGCTTTGTGGATCCTGAGTTCGGAGCAATCTCTGACATCGGCGAACCCTTGACGAAAGTGCCCGGCCTGGAAGCGCTTGGCGTCAAACTCGAGCAGACCGGCGGCGACGAGGAGTCTCCGCAGGACATGTCATATGGCGAGTACTGGGCTTATCAGACGGTGCAAGCCGTGATGCACTCACCAGCCTGGCCACGCACGCTGCTCATCTACACATATGACGAGCACGGTGGCTACTACGACCACGTGCCGCCTCCTGCCGCGATCGCACCTGACGCAATCCCCCCGGCCTTGAGTGCGGGTGACATACCTGGCGATTACAACATCTACGGCCCGCGAGTCCCAGCGATCGTGGCTTCGCCGTACGCCAAGCCAAGCGCGGTGACCAACCACGTGTATGACCACACCTCGGTACTGGCCACGATCGAGGCACAATGGAACCTGCCAGCGCTCACCTACCGCGACGCCAATGCCAGGACCGTCGCTGATTTCCTCGACGTACGCCAGGCTGCGTTCCTGGAGCCGCCAACGCTCACCGAACCACCTGTACCCGTTGAAGCGATTGGCAGCGAATGACAGAGCACAACACACAAACCGACCGACGGACAGCCACGGCTCGCTGGCACCGAGCGGTGCGTCGCTCGCGTGCCGGCGGCGGCATCGCAGGGGTGCTGGTGTGCACCCTCAGCGGTGCTGCACTCGCTGGCGCCCTGGTCACAGGCGGCGCCTTTGCGCGTTTGCCGTCCGTCACCTCGGCGGCCGCGCGTCCCTCCTCCCCGCGTGCGGCCGCCGAGCGCTCCAAACCAAAGCCCTTCAAGCGGCCGAAGATCCACCACGTATTCGTGATCGTGCTCGAGAACGAGGACTACGCGAGCACCTTCGGTGACCCATCCAGCGACCCCTATCTGGCGCAGACGCTGCCATCACAGGGGGCGCTGCTCGAGGACTACTACGCCACCGGCCACGAGAGCAACGACAACTACGTCTCGCTCATCTCCGGTCAACCGCCAAACGTCGAGAACCAGGCCGACTGCCAGCTCTTCAGCGAATTCGTGGGCACGGAACTACAGGCCAACGGGGTCGAGGACGGCGAGGGTTGTGTGTATCCGGAAACGGTGGCCAACATTGGCACGCAGCTCACCGCGGTGGGCATGAGCTGGAAGGCATACGAGCAGGACATGGGCAACGACCCCAACCGTGAGACCGCCGCCTGCGGCCACCCAGCGTTGAACGCCAAAGACGAAACCCAGTCAGCGGTGGAAGGCGACGGCTACGCCACGCGCCATGACCCGTTCGTGTACTTCAAGTCGGTAATCGAAGACCAGAGCTACTGCAACGCGCACGTCGCGGCCATGGGCTCGTCCAGCGGGGCGATGCCCGCCGCAGCTCTCCGTGGTGAGACCGGCCTCGCCACCGATCTCTCCTCGATCAGAAGAACCCCCAACTTCTCGTTCATCACGCCCAACTTGTGTAACGACGGCCACGACTACCCGTGCACCAACCAGCCAAGCGGTGCCTCCGCGCTGGCAGACATCGACGCGTTCCTGGAAGCGTGGGTGCCCAAGATCACGAGCTCGCCGGCGTTTCGCAAGAACGGCCTGCTCGAGATCACCTTCGACGAGTCAGACGGTTCGCAGTCGGACGCCTCCGCCTGCTGCGGGGAGACGCCCGGACCCGACACGCCGCTGCCCGGTATCACTGGGCCGGGCGGCGGCAAGATCGGCGCGGTCCTGCTCTCGCCGTTCATCAAGCCGGGGACGGTCAGCACAACCCCCTACAACCACTACTCCTCTCTGGCCAGCTGGGAGTCGCTGTTCCACCTAACACCACTCGCTGACGCCGCCACCGCGTCCTCGACGTTCGGCGCTGACGTGTTCACTGTTGCTGCGAAATAGAAGGCGCCGGCGTCACGTCGGGCGGATCGAGCTCGGTCCGAGCGGACTGTGCCCTACAACTCCGCGGCACCTAACTGACAGCCGTATGGCCCGCGGCCCGTCAGACACGCCGCGCCGCAGCGGGCCGCCAGCGCAAGCGCATCGGGGACCGCCATGTCCGCTCCCAGACCATAGGCAAGCCCGGCCACGAACGAGTCGCCACAGCCATAAGAGTCGACTACCTCGCCTGGCAACGGGGCCGCCTCCCATCTGCCGCTCGCCCCGGACTCCTCGCGATAGCGACCGCCACGAGCGCCCTCTGTCCACACCACCAACCGCGCTTCGTCCTGAGCGTCACCCATCTCGCCCAGCTCGACCTGATCGTCGCCGCTTAACACCAGTGCGTCCAATGGCACGCCGTGACCGAGCGCGCCACGCGCCCGTGGGCTTGCCACGAGCACCCGTGCATTCGCGCGCGCAATCCGCAGCGCTGCCACATCGCCCGCGGTGAAATACACCGAGTCGGCCCCCTCGAGCGCCTGCCAATGCTCGCGGCCATCCCCACCGCGGGGATCGAGCCGCGGGCCAAAGGTCGTAATCGTGCGCTCGCCCGTTGCATCGAGCAGCGTCACCGCGCGGCGGCTTGGAGCGTCGTCGAATGCTGCCAGCACATCCACGCCGAGCTCGCGTAGACGCACCATCGCACGATGACCATAATCATCCTCGCCAAGGGCCGTGATGAACACTGTCTCACCCGCCAACCGTGCCAGCTGTACCGCCGCCACCGCACCCCCACCGGCGGGCTCCTCGAACGGGTCGCTCGCATGCACCACCTCGCCCGCGCTCGGTACGTGCTGCACGTGCGCGAACTGCACCCACTCAACGTGGCCCACCACCGCCACCTTCGGCTGCTTCGAGAACACGCGCGGCAGTCTCACACACCAAGGACATAGGATGGCTGCGATGACGCCGCTGGTACTCATCGAGGAGCCTGCCCTGCACGTCGTGCAGCTAACGCTCAACCGGCCCGAGCAGCTCAACACGATGAACGCCGAGCTGTGCGAGGCGATGCACGAAGAGCTACGCAGGCTCGCCGCCGAGCGCTCCTGCCGCGCGGTGATCCTCACAGGGGCCGGCCGCGGCTTCTGCGCAGGTGTCGACCTCCGCGGTTATGGCGCCGCTCCTGGAAACAACGGCAGCGACGAGCCACGTGACCGGTTGGCCAACCAGGAGCACATGTCAAAGCTCGTGCTTGGCCTGCGCGCCCTTCCGCAACCGGTCATCGCCGCCGTCAATGGCCCCGCCGCCGGGCTTGGACTGGCGCTCAGCCTCGGCAGCGACATCCGCTACGCGTCCACCAGCGCGGTGTTCCGCGCCGCGTTCATCAACATCGGCCTGTCCAACTGCGACATGGGCACGAGCTGGCTCTTGCCTCGCCTGATCGGGGTGTCGCGCTCGCACGAGCTGATGCTCACCGGACGGCGCTTCGACGCCGATGAGGCGCTGCGCATCGGCCTCGTCGCCGACGTGCTCGAGCCCGACGCGCTGCTCGCGCGCGCAGTGCAGGCCGCCGAGCAGATAGCGGCGCTCGCGCCGTGGGGCGTGCGCCTGACCAAGCGTGGCATGTGGAGCGCCCTCGAGATCCCCTCCCAGCAGGCCGCTGTCGAGTACGAGGACCGCCAGCAGATCATGGCCACGTTTAGCAAGGGCCTGCCCGAGGCCGTCGGCGCGTTCCTCGAGAAGCGCCCCGCCGACTTCGACGATTAGCGATCGCCGCCCCAATCGGCGTTGTGCAACGCCAACCAGCGATCGGCAACCACAAGCGATGAGGAGCCACAACCATGAGTGACCTGTTCGACGTATCCGGCAAGACCGCCCTCGTGACCGGCGGCTCGCGCGGCATCGGCATGATGATCGCCCGCGGCCTCGTGCAGGGCGGAGCGCGCGTGATCGTCTCCTCGCGAAAGAGCGCCGACGTCGAAGCGGCCGCCCAGGAGCTGAGCTCGTCAGGTGACTGCCACGCGATCCCCGCAGACATATCCACCCAACAAGGCGCCCAAGAGCTCGCCGCCGCGACGCGAGAGCGCTTCCCCTCGCTCGACATCCTCGTCAACAACGCCGGCGCCGCCTGGGGCGCGCCACTGGAGGAGTTCCCCGCAGCCGGCTGGGAGAAGGTGCTCAGCACGAACGTCGAGGGCATCTTCCACCTCACCGTCGCACTGCTGCCCGAGCTGCGCGCGGCTGCCAGCGCCGAGGACCCTGCGCGTGTGATCAACATCGGCTCCATCAACGGCCTACAGCCGCCACCCGTCGAGAACTACTCTTACAGCGCCAGCAAGGCCGCCGTGCACATGCTCACCCGCCACCTCGCCAAGCGTCTGGCCTCCGAGCACATCACCGTCAACGCGATCGCACCCGGGCCGTTCCCGAGCAAAATGATGTCCTACGCGCTCGATGACCCAGAGATGCGTGAAGCCGTCGAAAGCGGTGTGCCACTCGGACGCGTCGGACGCCCAGACGACGTCGCTGGGTTGACGCTGTTCCTCGCCTCTCGCGCCGGCGCATACATGACCGGCACCGTCATCCCTCTCGACGGTGGGATTACCGGGTGCGGGTAGTGTTCGGTAGGTGAACCGCAAACGCAACCGAATCCTTGCGCGGGACGAATACACGTGTCTTTGGTGTGAGGAGCGGCATCACAGCGGCAACCTCGATGTCCACCACCTTGTGCCACGCCAGCTAGGCGGTCCCGACTGCGACTGGAACCTCGCTGTGATGTGCCGGCACCACCACCTTCTCATGAACGTAGCGCAGCAGGGCAGCAGTTTCGAGAGCTGGTGGAAGGCTGGGGAGGGGAACCTCGCACTAGGCGAGTGCTTCGCGTGGGGATTGGCTACAAGTTCCAAGACCGAGACCAAGATGCCCCAGCACGTTCAGGACGCAATCACAGAAGCGTTCCACCGGAAGATCAGCCCGCTCCCGGACCGCTACTGGGATGACGGTGACTGGAATCTTGCGGACCTTGTTGCCGCTTTCGGCTCGCCCGTGATGTTTGCAGGTGCCGCTTAGCGAGGATCGCGGGCGGTCCGCCGGCGGGCGGTTCAGAGAACAGCCACTCCATCGACTCGGCGAGCAGCGCAGGCGCGATGCGGGCCTCGGAAGGGCCATTCGTGCCTTTGGCCGCGTAGATGATCGCGTTCATCGATTGGATTTATCGAAATGCAACCACAGCCAAGGCCGCAGTACACATGCTCACCCGCCATCTCGCCAAGCGGCTGGCGTCCGAGCACATCACTGTCAACGCGATCGCCCCCGGGCCGTTCCCCAGCAAAATGATGTCCTACGCGCTCGACGACCCGGAGATGCGTGAAGCGGTCGAAAGCGGTGTGCCGCTCGGGCGCGTCGGGCGCCCCGACGACGTCGCCGGACTGACGCTGTTCCTCGCCTCCCGTGCAGGCGCATACATGACCGGCACCGTCATCCCTCTCGACGGTGGCATCACCGGCTGTAGCTAGCGCTTTCAGCGATCGGCTTTGCTTACCGGAGCAGGCGACGCCGAAATAGGAGACATCGGTCGCAATCATCCGAGCGCGCTTTACCGGTAGCGGCGGCCAATTTACACGCCCACGCGCCCAGCTGGTGGACGCGCCTCTCACCTGACCGTACGCTCCAAGCTGCGATGGCAGCAAGCGCACAACCGATCTCCGACGAGGCGGCACTCGGCACGATCGGCCCATGGACCACCTTCGGGCCGCTCTTGAGCAACAAGCAATGCAACTCCCAGTCGGGCGGGCAGGTGATGGCACAAAGCTCACTGCCATCTTGGGGTACCGATCTGTTGGTGTTCCTGTCGGCCTCGGGCTGGGCAAACTCGCCGGCAGGACTCTCAGCCGCGGTGAAAATCGGCACATCCACGCCACAAACCGCCGTCTTTGTGAACAGCGGCGCAATGCACTCGGCGCTCGTACGTCGACGGCTATTCCTCGCCGATGCGCCCCCCGGCAACCTGTCAGTACCGGTCACAGCCGGCGCACAGACCGTGACCGATCTCAACGATCGGGTCAGCCTGGTCGTCATCCAGCGAGGCGATCCGCCGCCGTTCTACGTCAGAGAAGTGACCAGCGGGCCGCCGGCGTCCGGCTCCTCGTTCTTTAGCACGACGTTCTCGAGCGTGGGCGGAACGCTCCTGATCAGCGCCGCAGCCAGCGGCTACTCCACCGTGGCGAATGTGATGACGGGCGTATCTGTGCTCCTCGACGGCCGTGGCATCTCCAACTGTGAGCTGTGCGCCAACCACGCCAACAGCCACCAGGCTTTCGTTCCCGTCGACCTGATCGCCACCGGGGTCGCCCCGGGCACACACACGCTGGCGTTGACGCCCGAGGCCGGAACAACGATTGACGTCAATGACTTCGGCAGCCTCACGGTGGTCGAGCTCCTGTGCCCGCCGACGATCATGTCAGCTACGCAGGTTATGGCCAACGCACCATGCAAAGTCCAGGGCGGCTCCAACGTGGTCGCGAGCGGCAATTTCACAAGTGCCGGGGGCGTGTTGTTGGTGTGCGTCGGGGTGTCTGGCTATACGCACAACGCCAGCCAAATGCTCGGCGTGAGCATTCAGATCGATGGGAGAGCCGTAGGCGCTACTGAACTGTACGCGAACATGGCAGACACTCATCTCTGTCTCACCGGTACCGATCTCGTGCTGTCGGACATCGCGTCAGGCAGCCATACAATCGCGTTGGTGGCCAACTCGACCACCGTCACCGACGGCTACGACCGCTGCTCGATAACCGTCATCGAGGTCACGAAGGCAGCGCCGTGACCCAACTGCGCGTAACAGTGGACATCTTCAGCGGGCGCCCGAACCCCTCGGTCCTGCTCGATGACAAAGCGGCTGGCGCCGTCCTTGAGCGCTTGCGTCCAGCCGAGCCGCTCGGCGCAGACGAACCCTCTGGACCGCCGCTCGTGCTCGGCTATCGCGGGCTGTTGTTCGAGCAGCTCGGCGAGCAGGAGCCCTCGCTCCCGGGTGCCTTCCGGCTCGTGCGAGGCCGCCTTTATGGCGAGGGTCTCCGTCACTGGGCGACCGATCGCGAGCTCGAGCGCGCCCTGCTCGCCGACGGCGGGGCGGTCGCCATCGCGCTCGCGGACGCGAGCCTGCTCGCGACGATCGCGGCCGAGCTCGAGCGGGAGCACCCATCGTGCAGATACGCCGGCACGGAGGACGGCCCGGAGGCACCAAAGCTTCAAAACTGTGATTCGGCGTCGCCCACCGCCGAACTGCCTTGGTGGAATGACGCGGATCCAAACGCCGACCTATGCCGTGGCGGTGCCAGCCCGTGGCGCTGCCAGTGCAATAACAACTGTTACAACTACGGCACGAACATCCGCACCGACACCTTCGCCCAGCCGGGTTACGGTGGCGGTCGCCCGCTGAGGAGCCTCGATTGTGCCAGCCTGCGCCAGGCCGCGTTCTACGACTTCCTGCTGGATACCCCTTACGCCGAAAACACCTGCGTCCCTGGACGTGCCCTGGTCGCCGGGGTGATCGCCCCGCGCAGCGACTTCCATTGGTACCGGAAGAATCAGGATGGCTACTGGACACACAAGCCCGGCAAGTTGCAAGCCACCAAGTACGACGACTCCGGACAGCCCATCACTGATCCTCGAACCTGCAATCGTGGCATGTATACACAGTTCTGCAGCTTCATGGTGGTGACCGCGGGCCACCCGCGCATCTCGGGCTGGGGCCCTCCGCCGACATCCTCCGAGCTTCGTCTCAGCTAGCCCCACTGCGGCCGCTTTCAGCACTTGGCTTGACATAAACTCGCCCTCTTGGGAGTAAGGGAGACAAGCGCGGCGCCCGCGCGGACGCGTCGGGTGTCCTCTGCCGGCATGGTGCTGGCGGTCGCCGTACTCGGCAGCTTCATGGCGTTCGTCGACGCCACCATCGTCAACATCGCCGTCCCCAGCATCGCCCACGACTTCTCCGGTTCGCGGCTGTCGGGCGTGTCGTGGGTACTCAACGCCTACAACATCGTGTTCGCCGCGTTCCTCGTCGGGGGCGGCCAGCTCGCCGACCTGCTCGGGCGGCGCAAGGTGTTCTCGTTCGCGCTCGTCGTCTTCACCATCGGCTCCACCCTCTGCGCCGTGGCGCCCTCGCTGGGCCTGCTGATCGCCGCGCGCGTGCTGCAGGCCGCCGGCTCGGCCATGCTCGTCCCCAGCTCGCTCGCGATCGTGCTCGAGGCCCACGACGAGCGCACCCGCGGCCACGCGGTCGCGCTGTGGTCGGCGGTGGCTGCGCTGGCCGCCGGCATCGGCCCGCCGCTCGGCGGCCTGCTGATCACCGCCTCCAGCTGGCGGCTGGTGTTCCTGGTGAACATCCCAGTTGGCGTGGTGGCGTTCGTGCTCGCCCAGCGTGTGCTGATCGAGAGCCGTGCTCCCGGCCGCAGGCGCATGCCCGACCTGCTGGGCGGAGGAGTATTCGCGCTTGCGATCGCCGCGCTTGTGCTGGCGGTCGTCAAGGGACAGGAATGGGGCTGGGGTAACGCTCGCGTGATCGGCGCGTTCATCGCCGCGATAGTGCTGGGCGCGTACTTCCTGTTTCGCTCAAGCCGCCAGCGCAGCCCCGTGCTCGACCTGTCACTGCTGCGCATCCGCTCGTTCGCGCTATCCAACACCGCCACCCTCGTCATGGCCGGCGGCTTCTACGCGTACACGCTGTGCAACGTGCTGTTCCTTACCGGCGTTTGGCGCTACTCGATCCTCACCGCCGGGCTCGCGCTCACGCCCGGGCCACTGACAGCCATGGCGATTGCCGGCCCCGCCAGCCGTGTGGTCGAACGCCTCGGCCACCGTGCCGTGGCCGTTCCCGGCGCACTGATCTGGGCAGGTGGGATGGCGTACTTCGCCACCACACTCGGCGTTGGTCCCGACTTCCTCGGCGTCTGGCTGCCAGGGATGGTGATCCTCGGCGTGGGCGCCGGGCTCACCTTCCCCACCCTCAGCGCCGCCGCCGTCGGCTCCGTGCCTGGGCCACGTTTCGCCGTCGCCACCTCGCTCAACTCCGTCGCTCGCCAGCTCGGCGCCGCGCTCGGCGTGGCTGTGCTGATCGCCATCATCGGCACCCCCAAGCCACTACAAGCGCTGCACGCCTTTGAGCACGGCTGGCTATTCGCCGGTGGCTGCTTCCTTATCGGATCCATTGCCTGCCTCGTGCTCGTGGTCAAGAGCACCGAGGGGAACAGCAACGGCAGGCCGACCAGGTACGACCCTCGTGCGCAGAGCCGGTCAGGAGGAAGTGTCGAGGACGGCCAGCTATCGGAGCCGAACGCGGTGGATTTGCTCCCGAGCCTCGGCGAGTCCGAAGGCGAGCGCGCGCAGGTCACACCACAGACCATTGCCCAGTTTCTGCTGCACGTCCCCGTTTTCGCCGCCCTCTCGGACGCAATGCGCGAAGAGATCGGGGCGCTGGCCACCAACGTCAGCGTCGCCGCGTGGGAGTGGCTGTTTCACGAAGGCGACAGCGCTGACGGCGTGTACGTGGTTCGTGTGGGGCACCTCGAGGTGCTCAGCGAGCAGGGCGAGTCGCAGCGGATCAACACGCTCACACGCGGCGCCGTGCTCGGCGAGCTCGCGCTCTTGAGCGGTTCGCAGCGCAGCGCCTCCGTGCGAGCACTGCGCGACAGCGAGCTCTTGCGCATCGACCGCGACAGCTTCGAGTCGCTGCTGCGCCGCGAGCCCGATCTCGCGCTCAGCCTCACGCGCGTGCTCAGCACTCAGCTTCAAGCCAGCCGCGCTGCGCCCGTAGCGCGACGCCCGCGGCCGGTGACGATCGCGCTGCGGGCCGTCGGCCCGGACGTACCTGTGCTGGAGATCGCCGACGAGCTCAGCCGTGCCTTGTGCGCCTGGGGCAGCGTCGCCGTGCTCCACCCGGACCCCCAGCGCCACGCGCCGGGTGACAGCGGCGGCGAAGATCATGAAGGCGAGCGGCACAGCGGCGATGTCGACGCCACCCGCGCTGACGCGATCGCGCGCTTCGGCCCATTGGTCGAGCGCTGCGAGCTCGACCACGACCAAGTGCTGATGGTTTGCGGCAGTGGCGAGACGACCAGTGCATGGGACGAGTTCTGCACCACGCGCGCCGACCGTGTGCTCGTGCTCGTCAGCGGTGAGCGAGCAACTGGTCGACAGGCGCTGTACGACGAGCTTCAGGGCGACACCGGCAATGTGAGCCGCTGGACGGCAAGCCTTGGCGAAGCGGACCTCGTCGGCTACGACATCCAGCCCGGCTCGGGCAGCCTCGCACGTTGGATCGACACGCTCGCACCCGCCAGCGTGTTCGCACTACGCGCGGGACAGGGCCACCGTAGCGACTGCGCCCGAATGGCGCGTCGGCTGACGGGCTGCTCGGTGGGGGTTGTCCTCGCCGGCGGCGGCGCGCGCGCGTTCGCCCATCTCGGTGCGCTGGAGGTGCTGCTCGACGCGGGCCTGTGCGTCGACCGCGTGGCCGGCGTGAGCATGGGCTCGTTCATCGGCGGCCTGCTTGCCACTGGACATGACAGCGCCGCCATGGACGCCTGCTGTTATGAGGAGTGGGTCAGGCGCAACCCCATCAACGACTACACGCTGCCTCGACATGGGCTGATCAAGGGCCACAAGGCGGAAGCGATGCTCGAGCGGGTATTTGGCGACGTGAGGGTGGAGGAGCTCGCCCGCTCCTACTACTGCGCCAGCGTCAACCTACGCGGCAACCAGCTCGTGATCGACCGCTCCGGCCTGCTAACCGACGCCATCGGCGCGAGCATGTCGCTGCCGCTGATCGGTCCGCCCATGCGCCGCGAGGACAGCCTGCTGGTCGACGGCTCGCTGCTGGACAACCTGCCAATCGCACCAATGAGCTCAAGCGGCGAGGGGCCGGTGCTCGCGATCGACATCAAGGGCGGGGAGGGGCATGCCCACCGCGCGCAAGGCGTCGCGCGACCGTCGCGCCCCCCACGGCTGCCGTCGCTGCCCGAGACGATGGCCCGCATCGCGCTGCTCTCCAGCGCAAACACCGACGAGGCCGCGCGCCGGCACGCGGACATGACGATCTCCGTGCGCGTCCCCGGCGTGGGGCTGCTGGAGTTTCACCAGATCGATGCGGCGCAGGAGGCCGGGAGACTGGCGGCGATCGCAGCGATCGAAGACGCGCCTGCTTGGCTGGTGGACGGGGTCGGGGATACGGCGGTCGTGGTTGGTCGGCGGACCGTTGTGCGGGTTTGAGGGGGTCGAAGCCGCGTTTGTTGCCTCGCGGATTGAGATCCGGCTGTAGGGCTTGGGGCTAGGCGACCTTGAGGTATTCGCGCAGTGCCTTGCGGATCACGGACGAGGTCGTCTCGTGGTCGTGCTCGGCGCGCTGGGCCAACGCCTCGCGCAGCTCGGGCTCAAGGCGCACGGACTCGACGCTGGCAGCCGCCGAGCCCATTGCTGGCCTTCCACCGCGTCGGCGTAGCGTCTCCTCGACGTCATAGCCGGCCTCTGCCTTTGCAGCGAGCTTGTCTATCAGCTCGTCGGTGATCGGCACCCCGCTCGCCGTCTTGCCGTGTGCTTTGGTCGCCATGCTCAGCCTCCCGGTAGCAGCCGTTGGTACTTGGCCCTCATTCCCATCGCGTGAATCGCGATCTCGGACCCGTCGTCGCGCACGATCGTGACCACCTCCAGAAGCGCAGCGCTTCGCGCTGGGATGGAGTTCGCCCGTCGCGCTGGCTTGGCTACCGCAAGCGTCGAGCTGAGACAAGTGATGGGCCGCGACATCCTGCTCGTCGATCGCTTCGATCGCATGCCGGAGACCAAGCAGCGGCGAGCGCTCGTATCCGCGCTAACGATCCTCGGGCTAGACGAGATGATGGCCCGAGTCTGACGCAGCGAGACACCTGCTCAGCGAGAGCTCAAGGCGCCTTCGCCAGGTATTTGTGGCCGGTCTTGACCTCGACGTGATGGTGGTTGACGAGGTTCGTCACCGCAACCTTGTCGCGGGTCACCTTGATGATGGTGCCTTCGCAGAGGTCCTCCGTCAGCCACTCGGTTCCCTGGACCGCGCCCGCAGCGTAGTTGCCCTTCGTCGAGAAGCTCCCGTGGGCGTTGGCCCACAGTTTGCGCACCACATGCTTGCCCGATGCATGCGACGCCGCCGCAGTGGCGCTCGCCTTGTGCGCTCGCTCGCGCGCAGTCGGGCACACTGAGAAGTTGCCGCCCGTCAGTTCAGCGATCACCTGGCCGTTGCGGCCCTGCTTAAGGATGAACTCGCCTTCGAAGAATTCGCCCGTCTGGGTGGTGCCGTTCGGCTGAGCGGTGGTCACGCTGACATGTCCGTGGGTTGCTTCGATGACGGTGCCGAAGGGGATCTGGCGCAGCGACGAGAGGGGAACGAGTGTTTTGCTGCCCGGCAGACGGACGAGCACCTTGCCCGCAATTGGAGCCACGTTGCCGGTTCGCGCCAGCACCGGGGGTGGGACGACGACGGCCGGTGCGATGCCTGGACCCGGCAGACTTCCCACTGCAGGTGGGGTGTATGTGAACTTGTCAGCGGCGGTCGCCGCGGAGATACCAGCATAGGTATTGACAGTCACGTCCACGGCTCCACTTCCCGGGGGGCTCGTCGCCGTAATCGATGACGCCGAGTTGACCGTGACGCTCGTAGCAGGCGTGCTTCCAAAGTCGACCACCGCACCTGTCACGAAGCCAGCGCCGGCGATCGTCACAACGCTCCCTCCTGTGGCGGGACCGCTTGCTGGACTGACCGCCGACACCTCTGGCGTCACTGCCCGTGCGATCTCCACCACGGTGTGATCGTTCTGCCCCGCCACATAAAGGTTCATGCCATCCGGACTCACCGTCACGCGTCTGGCGCCCGCGATTCCCTGAATGCCCTGCGTGCCGCATTCATTGTCAATTTTTCCTTCGGTTTCGCTTTTGCCCGCGCATTCGTAGGGGGCCGCAAGCTGGGTGAGAGCCCCGGTTTCCGCGTTGCGCGTGAATGCCGCCTCATCGTCTTCGATGGGACCGCTCGCATACACGTCTTCTCCGGCCGGGCTGATCGCCACACCAAGGGCGTCTTGCAGGCCCTTGGCTTCGGTGCAGCCCGCTTCGACAGGTGCCTTCATCAGGCACACGTTCGGGGACGATAGTTGCGCGAGCGTGCCGGAGGGTTCGCGGCGGAACTCGAGCACCGCGTCGTTCTGGCTCGAGTTCGTGTACACGTCGCGCCCATCCGAGCTGATGACAAGGTCCTCGGGACCATCGATTGCCACACCGGCCGCGCAGTTCGTGTTGACTGTGCTGATGCAGCCTTCCTTGCCGGGGAGCTGGGTGAGCGCTCCCGTGCTCGTGTTACGTTCAAGTGAGACGACGGCGCCTTCGCCAACAGTCGCTCCCGCCGCGACGTAGACATTCTTGCCGTCCGGGCTAACGGCCACACCGACGGCCCGTTCGAGTCCCAGCGCGCCTTCGGTTTCGCAACCGGTCAACCCTTTGGTGCCGCTCGTGATGCAGTTATTGCCACCCGAGAGCTGCGTGAGCGCTCCGGTCGCGGTGTTGCGTGAGAACTCGGCTATCGCTTCGTCGGAATAGCTCGCCACATACACGCTCTTGCCATCAGGACTGATGGCAACCCCGTAGGGAGAGTTGAGACCCCCCGCTTCGTGCGACCCGCATTCGGCGTCTTCCCGGCTGATGCACCCAGTCTCGGTCAGCAGGCCCGTTTCCAGGTTGCGACTGAATTCGACGAGGCTGTTGGTGCCTTGCGTGATCACATACACATCCTCGCCGTCGGGACTGATCGCGACCGCCGCCGGACTGCTCATCGCGATCGCTTTAGTGGTCGAGTTCACGGGAGCACATTCGCTCGTCCCCGAGGTCACACAGCCGATCTCGGTCAGGGTGCCATTCGCCTGATTGCGCGAGTACTCGACGAGATCGCCGGACACAGCCACGGAATAGACGTTCCTGCCATCCGGGCTCACCTGCGCCTGATATGCAGCATTGAGCGTGCCTTCCGCCAGCAGCACCCCACAGCCGATCACTTCTTCATGGAAGCCCACTTCTCCGACGCAGTTGAGCGGGCTAGCCAACTGCGAGAGCGAGCCGGGCAGCGGAGCGGCATCGGATCGAACCGGGGTCGTCAGCGAGAACACCAAGAGGAGCAACGCCAGCCCGAACACGCTAGCTACAGCCCGCGTAAGCCAAGTGGTCGTGTGAATTTCAGACCGCGCCATCGAGATGCTCGTCTCTGCGTCCAAAGCTTTGGCTCCTTCTGTGGTCGCCTACCTACGTCGCCCGCGGGCGAACCTTACAGCCCTTTGAACGCATGCGACTCTGCGATTAGGCCCAGCCGGGCACACGAAACCCGCTCCGAGCAGGTCGGCTAGCATCGGCACGCCAGCGGCTGTCGGACTCTGACGATTGGGCGATTACATGGGCGGTACGCGCAGACAACGACGCAAGGCCCTATCGCTGTTGGCAGTGGCGGTTCTGGCCGGTGGCATCGGGGTACTTGGCTATGCCACCCACCTGCTCAGGCGCAGCGAACTGCAGACAATCGATGCGCGATTCTCGATCCGGGGTACGAACAAGACGCCGTCGGACATCGTCTTCGTACAGATCAGCCCAACGGCCGAAAAGGAACTGGCCGACCGTGGGCTCGACGCCAGATCACCGTTGCCGAGACGTTACGACGCCGAGGTCGTCGAACACCTTCGACGCGCCGGCGCCAAAGCGATTGCGATGGATATGGAATTCACGGAGCGAACCAATGAAGCTGAAGACGACGACCTAGTCGAAGCCGTTAGCAACGCCCACGGCAAAGTCGTGCTTGCCACCGTCACCGTATTCACTAAGCCTCTCGGCGGCACCACGATATTCGGAGGAGAACCGCTTCTGCACGAAATCGGCGCACGACCAGCCGAGGTCAGATTGACGCTCGACAGCGACGGTGCGGTACGTCGCTTTGCACGCGAATACAGCGGACTCGAGAGCTTTCCGGTCGTGGCAGCCGAAGTAATGACAGGCCGCAAGATCGATGCGTCCACGTTCGAACACGGCACACTGCCGATCGACTTCGTGGGGCCACCTGAAACGTTCGCTTCGATCTCGTACGCCAAGGTGATGCGCGGCGAATTCCCCGCCGACCTTTTCCGCGAAAAGCTTGCCATCGTTGGCGCCGCCTCGCCCATTCTCCAAGATCTCCATGCGACAGCGACGACAGGGAGTGTCACGATGCCTGGCCCGGAAATCTGGGCAAACGCCACCGAGACGCTGCTGAAGGGCGTACCGCTGAGAAACGCACCCGACTGGCTGAACATCCTCACGATCCTCGTAATCGGGATCGTCGTCCCGCTCGGCAGCATGCGACTGCGTCAATGGCGCTCACTACTTGACGCGCTGGCGCTCGCCGTGGTGTTCACGATCGCCGTGCAGGTCGCGTTCAACAGCGGCCGCATCGTCACGTTCGTCTACCCGCTGCTGGCACTCGCTGTGGGCACGCTCGGCACACTCGCCGTTCTCTACGTCGGTGAGACGATCGAACGCGCCCGCGTGCATGACCTCTTCTCACGCTTTGTCCCTGCCGATGTCGTCGACCAGGTTGTGGCCAGCGCTGGCGGCAATCTCCGCCTGGGCGCCGTCGAACGCGACTGCACCGTGTTGTTCTCCGATCTGCGGGGATTCACCAGCTTCTCGGAGAAATTGGCAGCGCCGCGGGTGATTGAGGTAGTCAACTGCTACTTGAACGAGATGACCGAGGCGATCCTCGCTGCCGGCGGCACGCTCGTGTCCTACATGGGCGATGGAATTATGGCCGTGTTTGGTGCACCGCTCGAGCAGGACGACCACGCCGACCGCGCGCTTCGCGCAGCCACGGAGATGATCGAGTCACGGCTTGATGCCTTCAACGCGTGGATTGCCGACAACGGCCATGAGCACGAGTTCGTCATGGGTGTGGGCATCAACAGCGGCCCTGTCATGGCCGGCAACATCGGCTCCGAACAGCGCGTCGAGTACACCGCGCTCGGCGACACCACCAACACCGCCTCGCGCCTGGAGGGAATGACGAAGGGCAGCGGGCACATGCTGTTCGTCGCCGACTCAACCCGCGAGCGGCTCAAAGCTCCACCCGACGGTCTGGTGCTCGTCGGCGAGCTCGAGGTCCGCGGGCGCATCGAGCCAGTACCCGTGTGGACGATCGCTCAGGTCAAATCGGGCTGATACGGCCCCGGCTTCGGGCGCACCTTGCCGCCCGGGAATGCCAGCCGCAGGATCGTGCGGTGGACCGTACCCAGCTGCTTGTGTAGCGGCCCCGTGTTGTATGGCAGGCCGTAGCGACGGCAGATGTCGCGCACACGCGGTGCGATCTCCGCGTAGCGGCTGGAGGGCATGTCCGGGAACAGGTGGTGCTCCACCTGGAAGCTCAGGTTGCCAGCCAGCAAATGAAACAGCGGGCCACCGTCGATGTTCGCCGCACCTAGCAACTGCCGTACGTACCAGCCACCACGGGTCTCATCCGCGACCTCAGCCTCGCTGAACGTGTACGTCTGGTCGGGGAAGTGCCCGCAGAAGATGATCGAGTACGCCCACACGTTGCGCACGATGTTCGCCGTGAAGTTCGCTGCCAGCGTGGTCTTGAACGAGCGCTTGCTCGACTCCACCGAGCCGCGGCTCGCCACCAGTGCTGCCAACGCCGATAGCGCTGGGAAGGCGATGTAGTCCTTGACCACCTGCCCGCGGGCCTTCACGCCGATTGCCTTCAGCTCCTCAAGTAGCTGCTCCTTTGACTTCTCTCCCGAGTGGATCGCCCCGCGGTTGAGGTCGTGCACCGCCACGCCCCACTCAAAGAAGCCCATCAGCAGCAGGTTGTAAAGCGGCTGGAAGAGGTAGATCGGATGCCAGCGCTGGTGCGGGTCGATGCGCATGATCTCGTAGCCCAGATCGCGGTCCTTGCCGCGGATGTTCGTGAACGTGTGGTGCTCGTAGTTGTGCGAGTGACGCCACGCATCCGCCGGTGAGGCCGTGTCCCAATCCCAAGTCTGCGAGTTGATGTCCGGATCGTTCATCCAGTCCCACTGGCCGTGCATCACGTTGTGGCCAATCTCCATGTTCTCCAGGATCTTCGCCAGTGACAGCGATGCCGTGCCAGCCAGCCACGGCGCCTGCAAGGTCGAGCCCAACAGCAGCGCCCGCGCCGCCAGCACCAGCTGGCGATGCAGCTTGATCGTCGCCCGGATGTAGCGCGAGTCGCGCTCCCCTAGGTCCGCATACACCTCGTCATGGATCGCATCGAACTCGCGACCCAGCTGCTCGATCTGCTCGGGCGTCAGCCGCGCCAGCGGGCTCTGTGGCTCGGCGTTTGCATCGTGCCCGGCACTCGCATCGCCAGACTGAGCAGCGGAGAAGCCCTGCTCCGTCGCGGTGCCCTGCATTTGAGTTGCAGCCATAACTGTTCCTTCCTAGTGGTTTAAAGATCGATCTCGACCGCGCCCTCAGGCGCGTTGATGCATGTCTGAAGCGTTTCCCCCGGCTGTCCGTGTACGCGACCCGTGCGCAGATCGCGCACCTGTCCCGCGCGCAGGCGCCCCACACAGCTGTGGCAGATGCCCATGCGACAGCCATACGACAGCGTCGCACCCGCGCTCTCGCCGGCCGCCAGGATCGACTGGCTGCCGTCACTGGCCGCCTGCACACCGCTCTTACAGAAGTTGATCGTGCCGCCCGCGCCCGCGTGCTCGCCGCCCAGATCTTCATACGGCTGAAAGTGCTCAACGTGCAGCCGCTGGGGCGCGCCGTCGCGCTCCCAGCGCTCGCGCATCGCCGCCAGCAGACCCGCCGGCCCGCACAGGAACGTCTCGCGCTCGCGCCAGTCCGGGCAGATCTCGTCCAAGTGCTCCGGCGCAACGCGGCCGCGCTCGCCTGTCAGTTGCTCATGCAGCCGATAGCCGTGCTCCTGCGTGTGTAGCGCACGGAGCTCGCGGGAGAAGATCACCGTCTCCGCGGTGCGCGCGCTGTGGATGTGCGCCACGTCGCGCAGCTCGCCACGCGCGGCAAGCGCGCGCAGGATGCTCATGATCGGTGTGACGCCGCTACCCGCACTGATGAACAGCAGTCGCTCCGGCACCTGCTCGGGCAGCGTGAACGTCCCTTCCACACCGCCCAAGCGCACGATCGCACCGGGTCGTACACGGCCGAACAAAAACGGCGAAACCTTTCCCTCCGGCACAAGCTTCGGCGTGATCGCGATGCAGCCGTCCGGGCGTCCCGGCGCGGATGTCAGCGAGTAAGCGCGCCAATGATGGATGCCGTCCACCTCGATGCCCAGACGCACGTACTGGCCCGGCAGGTGGCCCGGCCACTCCCACCCGGGCTTGATCAGCACGCTCACCGCCTCCGGCGTCTCACGCTCGATGCGTTCCACGCGACCGCGCAGCTCTCGCGTCGACCAAAGCGGGTTGACCAGCTCCAGGTAGTCGTCCGGCAGCAACGGCGAGGTGAACGAGCGCACAAGGTCCAGAACCCTGCGCCGCACGGGCGAAACATGTGGCACCGCTCCCCGTTCAGCCACGGGAAAGCCTGGAAGTCGACGAGGCTGTCGTAAATCCGTGCGTCAGGTTCCGCTTGGCGCGCGGGAGGGATCGCTTAGCGCGGGTCAGGTCCCGTTTTGGGCAAATCCAACTCGGCTGTCGCGTGCAGTTCAGCATGACGTTGAACAATGTTACCTCAAATGAGGGCACATCAAACATGGTATCCTCAATCGGCGATGGCAACGGCATCGGCGGACACCCACGAGAAGCCCACACAGACACGTACCCGCGCTGCGCAGGCCCAAGCTGCGGACTCGGCGGACTCCCAAGCGCGAGCGTCGGACTCTTTGACACAGACCTCCGACTACGACCTCACGATCGAGCAGCTCGCTGCCAAGGTGGGCATGTCGGTGCGCAACATCCGCAACCACCACACACGCGGCCTACTGCCTCCGCCAGAGGTAAGGGCACGCGTCGGCTACTACAACGCCGAGCACGTCGCCCGGCTGCGGCTGATCCTCGACCTGCAGGCCGATGGCTTCAACCTACACGCCATCGAGCGGCTACTCAGCGGCTCGCACGGCCTCGCCGAGCGCCTGCTCGGCCTGCGCATCGCCGTGACCACCCCCTTTGAGGCCGAGGAGCCCGAGATCATCACTGCCCAGGAGCTCGCCACCCGCTTCGGCGACGTCGACTCCAAGGACATCGAGCGCGTGCGCAAGCTCAAGCTGCTCGTCCCGCTTGGCGACGGCCGCTTCGAAGTCCCCAGCCCCGCGCTCATGAACGCCGCCGAGCAGGTAGTGGATCTGGGCATACCGCTGCACTCGGCGCTGGTGCTCGTGGAGAAGGTCAGCCGCGACTGCGAGTCCATTTCCCGCGCGTTCACCAAGCTGTTCCTCAGAGAGCTGTGGGAGCCGTTCGACCAAGCCGGCCAGCCCGATGAAGGCTGGGATGAGCTGATCGCCGGCGTCAGCTCGCTGCGACCGCTCGCCTCCGAGGCGCTGCTCGCGCTGTTCAAGCAGCGCATGACCACGCAGCTCGAGGATGCCTTCGGCAAGGTGCTCGCGCACCAGTCCAAGCGCAAGTAGTCGCGCTCAGGGAACGAGCACGATCTTGCGGTGCGAGCCTGCTGACAGGCGCTGCCACGCCTCGCCCACCTGCTCCAGGCCCAGCGGATCGACCTCCACCTTGATCTCACCCACTGCTGCCGCCTCCGCCATCCGCCGGTAAGCCTCAGCCTTCACCTCCGGCGGTGCCGCGAAGTTCGTATGGCCCATCAGCACCAGCATCTTGCCGCGTATCGCCGCCGACGGAATCGTCGCGTCCGCGCCCGCACCCGCGCCGATCTGCACGATCCGCGCGCCGAAGCTCGCCGCGCCCAGCGCCGCCACCAGCGGCTCTCCCCACAGCGGATCGAGCACCACATCGATACGTCCCTCGCCCGCCTGCGAAAGCGCCCCTGAGAGCTCGCCCGATCCGTCCAGGCGCACGCTCGCGTCCGCACCCAACTCCATGCAGCGCGCGAGGCCCTCAGGAGAGCGCGCCGCCGCCACCACCCGCCCTGCTCCCAAAAGCTTTGCCGCCTGCACCGCTATCTGGCCCAGCACACCGCTCGCCGCCAGCACCAGCACGTGCTCGCCCGGCTTCACATCCGCGCGCCACGTGAGCGCCAGCCACGCCGCCAGTCCCGAGATCCCCAGCGCCACCGCCACGCCGTCGGCAACGCCGTCAGGCACGGGATAGGTGGAGCGCGGGTCGACCAGCGCGCGCTCAGCCATCGAGCCGAACGGGACCACCGGCGCATCGAAGTACACGCGCTTGCCGTCCAGCGTGCCCACGCCCTCACGTCCCGCCACCGACGGCAGCGGCGGCTTACCCGCGTAAAAGCGCCCTGCGCAGATCGCCACGTCAACCGGGTTCAAGCCCGCCACCAGCACATCGACCACTGCCTGATCGGGACCCTCTGCCGCAGGCTCGTCGAACTCGCCCGCCGCCGGCACGCCGTACTGCTCGAGGACCGCTGCTCTCATGCGCCCATCCTAGGAAGCAAACGCCTCGCTCCCTCGCCTGAGCCAACGAAACGCCTAACCATCACCTGGGGCAACGAAATGCCTCACCCTCGCCTCAGCCAGCGCCAGCCGCGCCGCCGCCTGGCCTGGGGTGCCGTGCACACCGCCGCCAGGGAACGTCGCTGCGCTGCCCAGATAGAGGCCCCGCACAGGGGTGCGGTAGGGAGCCAGCGACGGGACCGGGCGGAAGATCACCTGCCGCAGCGCGTAACTGCCGCCGCCCACATCACCGCCCATCAGGTTCGCGTTGCGCTGCTGCAGATCCGCCGGACCCAGCACATGGCGCGCGAGTATCAAGTCGCGAAAGCCCGGCGCGAAACGCTCGATCTGGGCCTCCATTCGGTCCACATGGCGATCGCGCTCCGCCACCCAATCGACACCAGTCTGTGGCCCGTGCGTATACGCCCACGCTGTGTGCTTGCCCGCCGGTGCGCGCGAGTGGTCGGCAAGCGACTGCTGGCCCAGCAGCATGAACGGGCGCTCCGGCAGACCATCCGTAAGCGCCGTCGTCCGCAGGATCTCCGCCGCCGAACCGCCCACGTGCACCGTTCCCGCTTCGCGCGCCTGCGGAGCACTCCAAGGAATCGGCCCATCAAGTGCCCAATCGATCTTGAGCGTGGACGGACCCATGCGGTAGCGGCGCAGCCCCCGCGCATAGCGCGCCGGCAGCGCCCCCGCCGTCAGCGCATCGAGGGCACCGGGCATCACATCGGCGATAACCGTAGGGGCACCCACGCGCTCTCCCCTATCAAAACTCACACCTACCACCCGGCCGCGCTTCACCTCGATTCTCGTCACATCCGCGCCCGTGCGGATCTCACCCCCCAGCTCGCGCAGGTAAGACACCAGCGCATCTGTCAACCTGCTCGCGCCGCCTTCCGGGCTTGGCCACCCCACACCATGACCGAGCAGGTTCATGTACGCGGCCGCAATCGCGCTGCCTGCGCCCGCCGGCGGCACATCCGAGTGCATCGCCGAGCCATACAGCCATGCCCGCGTGCCATCGCCCGCGAACAGCTTCTCCCCCAGCGAGCGCGCTGAGCTCGCCAGCAGGCGCGTGAAGTCGAAGATGCCTCGCGGACCCAGTCCCGCCGTCAGGCGTACAGATCCTCGCAGCGGCGGAAAGCCCGCCAGCATCGTGTCACGCAGCGCGTCGAAGTGCTCAACGAACGGAGATGCGAACTGACGCCAGCTCTCGCCATCGCCCACGTGGATCGCCTCCAGGCTCGCCGCCGTCTGCTCGACGTCGCGGTACAGCGCCGCCGCCGTGCCATCCGGCAGCGGATGGGCCACACACGCCGCCGGGTGCACCCAGCGCAGCCCGTGACGCTCCAGCGGCATGCTCGCAAACGCCCGCGAGGCCGCGCCCGCGGGATACACCGCCGAGAACGTGTCGTGGTGAAAGCCCGGCAGCGTGAGCTCCTCCGTGGCCACCGCTCCACCAGGCCGCTCTGCAGCCTCCAGCACCAGCACCCGCCAGCCCGCGCGCGCCATCGTGATCGCCGCCGTCAGGCCGTTGGGGCCGGACCCCACGACCAGCGCGTCATAGCTCATGAGCGCCAAGCATAGGCGCGCCGACGCCAAGCCTGAGGCGCGCCCGCATCCAGCCTCCTGGACAAGATGGCCGCCGTTGACACATAATTGTCCTCGCATGCGCCACGAGAGCTCGCTCACCTCGCTGTCGTGGATTCCCTCTGAGGCAATCGAGGGCTCCCAACGACTGCCATTCGACGCGGGCATGGCCCACTACGACAAGCCGCCGCCCGAAGTCATCGACGACCTGGCCGCACTGCGCGACGCCGATCGTTTCCGCTTTGCCAACGCCCTCAGCGGCTGGGTGGAAGTCAACGACAAGCGCCGCATCACCGACTTCGGGCAGGGCGGCGGCGGCATGATGGGCTCCACCACCGTCAAGCTCGGTCCCGTGGCCCGAACGTTCGAGGCCATCGGGCTCCCCGACATCGTGCCCAAGCCCGTCAAAGGCGACGGCTGGGTGCGCTTCGTACAGACCGTCGGCGGGCGTACCGGTGTGCCCGCGCCGCGGCGCGTACGCCGCCGACCGTTCGTGCAGTGGCAGGCGCCGCTCGTGTGGACCACCCTGTCGCTGACCATCCACGCCGACGGCAAAGCGCAGGCCGCCATGACCGGCCACAGCCGCTTCCCCCGCCACTGGGTCTACGACCACCACGGCAAGCTCTCCCACAAGTCCGGCCTCGCCGACTTCAAGGACTGGTATCGCAAGTCCTTCGGCCGCCACACGCCATGGGGCGACACCGATTCCAAAGCGCTCGTCACCGCCGTCGAGACAGCGCTCGAGCGCAAGCTCTCCACCCAGATCATGCAAGGCGCCGCCAAGCCCGCCATCCGCAAGGTCAAGGCAGGAGAGGCGCTCGTCAAGCAAGGCGAGACAGGCACTGAGGCATTCCTGTTGCTCGACGGCGTGCTGCGCGTCGAGGAGGACGGCGTGCGCCTGGCCGAGTACGGCCCCGGCGCGCTGCTCGGTGAGCGCGCACACCTGGAGGACGGCAAGCGCACCTCCACGCTCGTCGCCATCACAGCCTGTCGTGTGGCTGCCGTCGAGGCCGCCACACTCGACCGCGGCGCTCTGCAAGAGCTCTCCAAAGATCACAAGCGTAAGCGTCCCGACCGGAGCTGAACCGCTTGCAGATCCGCTTCTGTGGCGTGCGAGGCTCCACCCCCGCGCCAGGCATCGACTTCGTCCGCTACGGCGGACACACATCGTGTCTAGCGCTGTCACACGATGGCGCGCCAGCTCCCACTCTGCTGCTCGACGCCGGCGCCGGCTTGCAGTGCGCCACGCCACTCATGGGCGGCGCGCCGTTTGCCGGCACGATCCTGCTCACACACCTGCACTGGGATCACATCCTTGGGCTGCCGTTCTTTCATGCAGCCGATCACGACGACGCGCGCGTCAGCGTCGTACTGCCCGAGCAGCCCAGTGGCAAATGTGCCGCCGCGGTGCTCGCCCAGGTGATGTCGCCGCCGTACTTCCCCATCGAGCCCACGCAGCTCAGGGGTTCATGGACGTTCGACACGATCGCCCCCGGCGAGCAGCAAATCGAGGGCTTCCGCGTGCTCACCCGCGAGATCCCGCACAAGGGCGGGCGCACGTTCGGGTACCGCATCAGCGACGGGCACTCCACGATCACCTACATGCCCGACCACTGCCCCACCACGTTCGGCCCCGGTGAGCACGGCTTCGGCGAGTACCACCCCGCCGCCGTCGAGCTGGCGCAAGAAGCCGACGTGCTCGTGCACGACGCGCAGCTGTTCCCCGAGGAGCTCGGCGAGGTCAACTTTGGGCACGCCGTTGCCGACTACTCCGTCGCGCTAGCCAAGCACGCCGGCGCACGCTCCGTGGCGCTGTTCCACCACCGCCCAGACCGCACCGACGACGCGCTCGACGGGCTTGCGCAGCGGCTTGGTGGTGGCTCGCCTGCGGTTAGCGTGGCTGCTGAGGGGACCTTGCTCGAGCTTTGAGCCTGGAGCCCGAGCGGGCGCTGCAGTAGATCAAGCTGGGGCAGGAGAGCGCGGCGTATCGAGCTGCCCTTGCTGTACGAGGCCCGAGTCAGACGAATCAAGAAGGGCGCCAGACGATCCGCATGATGATCGCCACGAGTGCTCCGATTGCGGCGCCAGCGAAGAAATCATGGGAGAGGCCGAAGCCGACCACCGCGATGACCGCGATCAGCTCGAAGCAGACGAGAGTCTCGATGATGAACCTGCGCCACGCGATTAGGGCCAACGAAGGGGGCCTCGCGATGCGAGTCGTACGACGGGGGGACTGTTCTGCCATAGCGCACCTCACATTGACTCCCCTTGTCGAAGTCGTGATCGCAACTATGTAGAACTGTCTCCAGCCAAATCCCCGACCTGACAAGGAGGCCGTGGATACCCTTGAGTAGGTTTATCCGAAGAATAGAGAATGTGGCGGACGGATCGGAACCGCGGGTCGCTTAGCGTGCGGGCGTAGCACAGCGCCCCCTAACGCGCGGAGTGGCCCGATCTAGGCGGCGACTACCACGGGCGAGCCGGGTAATCGCCCGTAGTCACCGGGTATCGTCTCCGGGGTGGATCAGTCGTTCATCAGGAACCTGGCCGACGCTCCGGCACTCAGCCACTCTAAGCGGGCGATGATCCTCGACTTCGAGGACGACAGCGCACCCTGGCCCGACACGGGCGTCAACGTTCAGATCATGGAGCCAGGCGTGCCGAACTGCCGGTACCACTCTGAGCCGGTGCAGGAGGACTTCCTCGTCTTGTACGGCGAGTGCATTGCGATCATCGACGGCGAGGAGCGCCAACTCCAGCAGTGGGACTTCTTCCACTGCCCTGCTGGCGTTGAGCACGTGTTCGTCGGTGCGGGTGACGGACCGTGCGCCGTTCTGATGATCGGATCCCGACGCAAGGACGAGGCGCATTATCCCGTCAGCGAGGTCGCGGCAAAGTACGACGCCTCAGCGGCGCGCACGACTGACGAGCCGGATGAGGCTTACGCGGACTGGCGAGACGAGCCCTGGCAGTCAACCGCCAACCCTTGGCCGCTAGACGGCTAGGCAAACCCGGACGCCGCTCACGCCTCCAGCTGCACGCCATCCTTGCTCGCAAGCAGGCGCCGCCCCGCAAGACCGCCCGGGTCTTGCTCGCCTGGCAGCTCGCGCACCTTGCCGCTCACCTTGGCCCGCAGCTCGCCAGCCTCGAGCTCGCGCTCGCAGTGTGGGCAGCGGACCTCGACGCTCACCTGATGACCGCAATCTGCGTGCTCAACGCGAACCGGTCCACTCCCGTTCGGCCATTGCCAGCGATCACCCCAGCGCATCAGCGCAAGTAGCGCTGGTATCAGCTCGGCGCCCTTCTCCGTCAGCCGGTACTCGTGGCGCTCAGGGCGCTGTTGGTAGAGGTGGCGCTCGAGGATCCCCTCGCTGACGAGTCCATCCAGGCGATCCGACAGGACGTTGGCCGAGATCCCAAGGTCCTGCTGAATCTCGCCAAAGCGCTTCACCCCGTATGCGACGTCCCGCAGGATCAGCGGCGTCCACCACTCGCCGACCACGTCCAGCGTTCTCGCGATCGAGCATGGGTGGCGTGCCAGAGCAGTGCGCTTCATCCGCTCGAGTGTATCGCTTGCATAAGGAGAGTGACTCGTGTATGGTCGCCGGCCAATAGTCACTCCTCTTACAAGAGTGACATGCTATCGACCGTGCGACATAGCCACGAGGAGGCCCAACCCACATGCCGATGCTCGACGCATACATCCCCACCGGTGCGCTCACACCTACAGCTGAGGAGCAGCTGCTCACCGACCTGACCGACGTGCTCATCACGAACGAGGGCGCCGATCCCACCAACCCCCAGGTGCGCTCGATCGCGTGGCTGTTCGTGCACCGCCCCGAGACCGTCTATGTCGCCGGCGCGCGCGCCGAGGAGCCGCACTACCGCTTCGTCGCCTCCGTACCCGAGGGCCAGTACGACCCTGAGCGCCGCCAGGCGATGGTGCATGACATCACTGAAGCCGTGCTCGATGCCGAGCAAGGGGCATATGAGCGCAACCCTGGACGCGTGTGGGTCTTCACGCCGGAGGTCCCCGACGGCACCTGGGGCGGCTTCGGGCAGATCGCCACGCTCGCCGACATCGCCACGCTCGCCACCGGCGATCCCGAGCGCGGTCGTCGCTACGCCGAAGAGCGGCTCGGCGCGCGACACGCTGCGCCGGCGCTCGCGTGAGCTGAGATCCTCCAGGGCCGCGCTCGCCGTGCGGCCCTGGACGCAGCGCAATTAGGGACTGGTCATAAGCAGCGACACCGGTTGACAAGCCGGCCTGCGTCAAGCTGAGAGACGTCATGGCCAACTTGGGCGAGATCCGCAGGGTGTTGCGCCACCGCGACTTCCGCATGCTTTGGCTCGCGCAGTCCACGAGCACGATCGGCGACAACATCGTGCTGGTTGCGCTCGCGCTGTTCATCATCAAACGCACCGGCAGCCCCACCGACCTCGGCTTTGTGCTCGCCGCGCAGGCGCTGCCGCTGGTCGCGTTCCTGTTGATAGGCGGTGTCTGGGCCGACCGGCTGCCGCGCCACCGCGTGATGATCGCCACCGATCTCGTGCGCTTCGCGCTGCACGCGCTCCTGGCGATCCTGATCTTCGCCGGCCGGGTGGCGATCTGGCAGCTGATCGTGATCGAGGTGCTTTTCCGCACCGCCGAGGCGTTCTTCCGGCCGGCCGCCAACGGCCTGTTGCCTCAGACCGTCCCGGAGGCGGACATCCAGCCGGCAACCGCCATCACCGGCATCTCCAACAACTTCGCCGAATTCGCCGGCCCAGCCCTTGCAACCGTGCTCGTGCTCGGCGCCGGCGCCGGCTGGGCGTTCGCGCTCGACGCCGCGACGTTCCTTGTCAGCGCCGCCTTCCTCTCGCAGGTACGTCCGCGTATGCGCGGCGGTGAAACCACCGCAGCAGATGTCGAGCGCATCGGCGTATGGACCTCAATCCGCGAAGGCGCACAGGAGGTGCGCTCGCGCACCTGGGTGTGGGCAACGCTCGCATCGTTCTGCATCGCGCTGTTCGCCGGCCTGGCTTCCTGGTTCGTACTCGGCCCAATCGTCGCGCGCGAGCAGTACGGGCACATCGCGGTGTATGGCTACGTCGAGATAGCAATCGGCTTCGGCACGATCATCGGCTCGCTGATCGCCGTCAGCTGGCGCCCGCGCTATCCCATGCGCCTCGGCATGATCGCCACGTCGCTGTGGCCGCTCGCCTCGATCCTATATGCGGAGGGCGTCACGCTCACGCTGGTGATCCCCGTATGGATCCTCGGGGGCGCCGGCTTCGCCCTGTTCGACGTTTGGTGGGTGACCGCGCTCGCCGAGCGCATACCGGCGCACGCGCTTTCCCGCGTTAGCTCCTATGACTGGATGGCATCCCTGGGCCTGCTCCCAGTCGGCTATGCCGTGATGGGACCGCTGGCGTCACACTTCGGCGCCGTCGACGTGCTGCTCGCCGGCTCGGCCCTCGCGTTCGTCGCCTTCGTACTCGGGCTCGCGCCCCGGCAGACGCGCATGCTCGAACGCCTGAGCACCGGCCAGCACACCGGGGAGTTCGAGCACGTGCACCGCGGTCGCTGAGCTTGCCTACAGCGCCACACCGAGGATCGCCGCCCTGCGCGATGCGGCAACCCGTAGTCTGCGAGCAACATGGATTTCCTGATCGCCAAGGACGACCTGCACAACTGCCGCTTCGCGGACACGGCCGCGCTCGTGCCCGGACCAGGCCAGGCGGTGCTGCGCGTGGACGCATTCGGCCTGACGAGCAACAACATCACTTACGCCACCTTTGGCGAGACGATGTCCTACTGGGGCTTCTTCCCCGCAGAGGACGGCTGGGGACGGATGCCCGTGTGGGGATTCGCCGAGGTCAGCGCCAGCGCCGTGACCGAGCTCGAGACGGGCACACGCTTGTTCGGCTACCTGCCGCCATCGAGCGAGCTACTCGTGGAACCCACGCACGTAGGCACGAGCGGCTTCACCGATTCCTCCGCACACCGCGCCGCGTTGCCGAGCGCATACAACCGCTACTCATGCACCGATGCCGACGCGTTCTACGACGCCGAGCATGAGGACGAGCAGATGCTGCTGCGCCCGCTGTTCCTCACCTCATACCTGATCGACGACTTCCTCGATGACGCCAAATTCTTCGGCGCGGAGACGATCGTGATCTCGAGCGCCTCCAGCAAGACCGCCAGCGCGCTCGCTTACCTGCTGTCGCTGCGCAAGGACGTGCTCGTCGTGGGCCTGACCTCCGCCCGCAGCGCCGAGTTCGCGCGAACGCTTGGCGTGTATGACCATGTGCTCGCATACGACCAGCTCGAGTCGCTGCCCGCGGGTCGCGCCGTGTATGTGGATATGGCCGGCAACGCCGAGCTGCGTGCCGGCGTCCACGGCTACTACCGCGACGAGCTCGTCCACTCGGCCGTCGTTGGCGCCACCCACCACGACCGCATGGGTGCCGTCCCCGACGCGCTCCCCGGACCGCGCCCCACATTCTTCTTTGCGCCCGATCGCATCGTCAAGCGCGCCGGCGAATGGGGCGCCGACGGCCTGCAGCAGCGCATGGCCGACGCCTGGCGTCCCTACCTCACATGGGTCGACGGCTGGCTTTCAGTGATCCACGGTCACGGGCCAGACGCCCTGCAGAGCGCCTATCTCGATCTGCTCGACGGGCGCATCGACCCTGCTACTGCGCACGTCCTCTCGCTTTAGGACCCGTGAGCAGTGCCTGACGACACGCCGTGGGATGCCTCGCGGCGCTGGCAGTAGGGCCGCGCCTCAGACCTTCAGCACCAGCTTGCCCATGTTCTCACCGCTGAATAGCCGCAGCAGCGTCGCCGGAAAATTCTCGAAGCCCTCTGCAACGTCCTCGCGTGAGACGAGTTTGCCCGCTGCCAGCCAGCCGGCCATCTCCTGCACAGCCTCGCCGTAGCGCGGTAGGTAGTCACCCATCGTGAAACCCGTCATGCTTGCGTGGTTGACGAGCAGCGACATGTAGTTGGCGGGACCGCGCATCGCCGAGGAGTTGTATTGAGAGATAGCTCCGCAGATCACCACACGCGCATAGTGAGCAAGGTGTGCGAGTGCTGCATCGAGGATCTCGCCGCCGACGTTGTCGAAGTAGATGTCGATGCCGTTCGGACACTGCTCGCCGAGCGCAACGCCCACGTCCTCGGTCTTGTAGTCGATCGTCGCGTCGAAGCCCAGGTCCTCGAGCACGTGATCGCACTTGGCCGCGCCGCCCGCAATCCCCACCACTCGGCAGCCCTTCAGCTTTGCGATCTGGCCGACGAGCCCGCCGACGGCACCTGCAGCACCAGAAACCACAACCGTGTTGCCCGGCTCAGGCTTGCCAATATCCAGCAGCCCGAAGTACGCCGTCACCCCGGGCATCCCCAGCGTGCCCAGATACACCGGCAGCGGTGCCAGGCTCGTGTCTAGCTTGAATACGCCTTTACCGTTGACAACCGCGTACTCCTGCGCGCCCAGAAGGCCGCCCACGTGCTCACCCACCGCAACGTCCGAGTCGTTCGACGCGATCACCTCGCCGGCCGCGAACGCCCGCATCACGTCGCCGATGCCCACCGGCGGGATGTAGGAGCGGCCTTCGTTCATCCAGCCGCGCATCGCCGGATCCAGAGACACGTACTCGACCTTCACGACGATCTCCCCATCGCCAGGCTCTGCGACCGGCTCCTCTACATAGCTCCAGTCGCTCGGCTTGGGCAGGCCTATCGGGCGCGCGGCCAGTCGGAACTGGTGGTTCAGAACATCCATCGCGTCACTCCCTTCGTCAGCGGCGGAGCGGCCCCCACCTGAGCTAGGCACCTTAGCTGGCGGCGTTTTCGCCGCAACCATCGCGCGGTGGGCGCTCACACCAATTGATGCGCACACGAGCAGGCCGCTCGTGAGAGTATTTCGCAGCCGGCCAACCGCGAGGCAACGCGCATCGGTCTCCGTACACACATTCGTCAGCCACGAAGCAAGGAGTCACACATGCCCGACATCGAGTTTCAGACCAGCGCCGGCAGCGCCCCCGGCTATCTCGCCGTGCCGGCTGGCGAGCACGGCCCGGGCGTTGTCATCCTGCAGGAGTGGTGGGGCCTGGACGAGCACATCCGCTCGATCTGCGACCGCTTCGCCGCCGCCGGCTTCTACGCGCTCGCACCAGATCTCTACCGCGGCGAGACGACCACGCAACCGAGCGAGGCCCAGCAGAAGATGATGGCCATGTCGATGGACCAGGTCGAGCAGGACATGTGCGGCGCCGCCGACTACGTCGCCTCCCAGCCCGGCTTCGAGGGGCCCGGCGTGGGCGCCGTCGGCTTCTGTCTCGGCGGCGGGCTGGCCGTGTGGGCCGCCGCCACCTGCCCCAACATCGCCGCCGCCGTCACCTACTACTACGTGATGCCACACGGCAAGCCTGACTTCAGCGACATCAAAGGACCTGTGCTCGGACACTTCGGGACCGCGGATGAATTCATCCCGCAAGAGGACGCCGACAAGCTCGAGTCCGAGTTGCGCGACGCCGGAGTGGACGTGACCTTCCACCGCTACGAGGGCGCCGGACACGCCTTCTTCAACGACACCAATCGCCTCGGGACATACGACCCCGAGCTCGCTCAAACCTCCTGGCAGCGCACCGTTGACTTCCTGCGCCCGGCGCTTTCCTGCTGAGCTCGCCTGAGCGCCGGTCGCACAACTTGTCGAGATTCGCCTTCACGCTGGCGAGCGCAGCCGTGCTTGCCGTGGTCGGCCTGGTATCCAGGCCAACCACGCACGCCACACGGGCGACACCCGTCGCAGACGTGCTGCCGGCAGCCGTCCCGGCAAGCGCGTGGTCAACGCCAGCCAGCCTGAGTAGCTGCCCCGCGAGCCCAGCCGCCCGGGTGGTGTTCCCGAGCGACAAGCCCAACCAAGCAAGCGGGCAAGGCGCCATCGTCTGGAGCGCCAGCTCGGCCTGCCTCGGCGGGCCGGGCGCACGGATCTCGCCACTCAGCACAAGCGACGCGCCGGCCACGCCGATCGTCCCGCATACCGCCGCCGGCAAGCCAATCGCTCCTTACGGGCCGATCACAGCCAGCGGCGCTCCGCACGGGCAGATCGCTATCGCGGGCTCCTCGCCCACCGCAGCAAGCGCCGGAGTACTGATCCAAGGGGCGGCCGCAGGCCCATTCGCGCCGCTGAAGACCGGCAGTAGCTTGGCGTCACCGCTGGCTCTCAACACCGCCTACCTCGGCGACATGGCGCTCGCCAGCCCAGCGAACGGCGCGCATGCCGGCGCCGCCTTGAACGTCCACGTCGAGCGCTTCTACTCGCATGAGTTCACACGCGACGTCTCCACGCGGGCGCCTGGCGGCGGCCCCATGCTTGCACTTACGCTCGCCATGGACTTCCGTGGCGAAGCCCTCGCCGTGTGGGCCCAGCGCGGCTCGATCTACGCCCGCCTGATCCCCAACAGGGGTGGTGCGCGGCCACTGCAGCGCCTTGGATCGGCTGGCACTGACCCACGGATCTCAGCGCTGCTCAGCGACGACAACCGTGCGATCGTCGCCTGGAGCGAACAGCACGGACCACAGACCAGCGTCTACATCGACCGCTCCGCTGCGGGCGTGCGGTTTCGCCGACCGCAGCTGCTCGAACGCGTCCGCGACCCCGACGCGCTCAGCTCTCCCGCCGGGTCTCCCAGCCTCGTTCGCCTGAGCTCAGAGAGCGTGCTGCTCGCGTGGGCAGGCGCGGCCGCCGGGCACTGGGTGGTGCGTACCGCCCCGGTGGATCTGGACGGAGTACTGAGCATCGGCACGATCGGCGCACCAGGCACAGACGTGCTGCTGGCGGACCTCGCGCCGGGCCCCCAGGACGATGCCCTGGTGCTGTGGACAGAGCCCCTGCCGACCCGTGCCGGCCAGCCCGACATGGCACGTCAAGCGCTGTTCGCTGCCCGCGGAACCGAGTCCGGCGGCGGGCACGAGACCTTTGACGAACCCGAACGGGTGGCCGCACCCGGACCAGTTAGCGATGCGACCGTCACACTCGACCCGAATAGCGACGGGGCCGTGGCGGCCTGGCAGGGCGAAGCCGCTGCGATCGAGTACTCGATCCGCGGCGCTGGCGGCGACTCGTGAG
>Ga0209624_10000342_pt1 | contig 40981 bp, 31 predicted proteins | sample JacPinW_OM2H0_O1_FD_188565 | JGI IMG/M metagenome (GOLD analysis project Ga0209624, IMG submission 188565) | Forest soil microbial communities from Algoma, Ontario, Canada - Jack Pine, Ontario site 1_JW_OM2H0_O1 (SPAdes) (version 2) | ecosystem: Environmental > Terrestrial > Soil > Boreal...
CAGAGGCGATTATTAACGGCGTCGTCGTCGATGAGGCGGGCGAGGCGGTGCGGTCGGCCCAGGTCTCGCTGCAGAGTGTTCCTGCGCCCAGTCCCGGCGGCGCGCAACCTGCCGGTAGAGCGCGCTCCACCACTCGAACCGACGATCGCGGCATGTACGAGCTGACCAACATCGCTCCCGGAGCGTATCGGATCTTGGTGCAAGCACAGCCCTGGTATGCCGCCTATCAAGCCCGGCGTCCGAGTTCTCCGAATCCTGCAACCCCTGAACCATCTCTCGACCCATCGCTCGACTTCACTTACCCTGTGACGTGGTTTCCTGGCGTCGATGATCCTACGCTCGCCGAGACCATTAGCCTCCATGCGGGCGACACGCGACAGGCAGACTTTCATCTCACGCCTGTGCCCTCGGTCCACCTTCGCATTCTGCCTTCGCCGGCGTTGGGCAACACGCAGAACGGACGGTCCGTTCCTTTCTTCCCGATGATGGTGCAGCAGATCATTCCCGGCAGCGCAGGCCAGAACTTCACCCCGGTCTCCACGCAAACCGACGCGCAGGGGCAGGTCGATGTCGACGGGTTGGCGCCGGGCACGTATCGCATAAGACTCTCCGGCGGCAATCAGCAGAACGCTTCGAGCATCGTCGAACTGACAGCGGGTTCGGTCCGTACGCTTGACCCTGCTTCGCCTTCTGCCGAAACCAAAGTGACGCTTCATTTCGACGGCGTCTCTGGCTCCGATTCCGAGTCGCGCCCGGTTGAGATCAACTTGATCGACACTGACACGGGTCGCGGAAGCTTTCCGTCGAATAGCGCAGGAGGCGGAGGCGGGAACTTTGGTGGCCGCGGGCGAAGAGATCGTGGCGCTGATCCCGGCGCCGACCGCACCATGGAGGTTCCACCCGGACGCTACGAAGTTGTTCTTCAGGGCAAACCTGAGCTTTACCTTACGGGAATCACCGCAAAAGGGGCGGAAGCCGCGGGCCGATATGTCACGCTTCCCGGCGGAGCCTCGACCCTGACGCTGCACCTTGCGAGTGGCCGCGCCACAGTCACCGGCGTTGCTGTCTTTCAGGACAAGCCTTCGGTCGGGGCGCTTGCGCTTCTGGTTCCCACCACCATTGACGATCCCAACTCGCTAAGGATTCTGCGCCGCGACCAGACCAATAGCGACGGCAGCTTCGATCTGGCCGACGTCATCCCCGGGCAATACATCCTCGTCGTGATCGACCACGGGTGGGAGATCAACTGGAGCGATCCTTCGACCCTTCGCCGTTATCTCACGCAAGGTGTTCCTGTCGATCTGGCTTCGGAAGCAAATGTGAAACAGAACGTCAACGCGCAAGCTCCCTAGAATGTTGTCCAGCGCTTCACCGGCCTCAATTGTGGTAGATTCAAAAAGGCTCGCGAAAGACGCGGAGAGATGGCAGAGTGGTTGAATGTACCGCCTTGGAAAGGCGGCATACTCGAAAGGGTATCCAGGGTTCGAATCCCTGTCTCTCCGCCATAGACCTTTAGAATCAAATACATACACAAAATAAAAGACTTAGGTTGTGCATACAGTGCACTGGTGAAACGGTAGTTAGGCTGTTCTGCCCTTTTACCTAACTACGCTGCATCCACCTAACTACGGCATTTCTCAGGCTGCAATGGTCATCTTGGATCTCAGCCACTCTGCAATCTGGCCGGGGTCCAACCTGATCATGGTGCCAACCTTCAAGGCTGGAATCCGTTTCTGCTCCACCAATTTGTAAATCTCGCGTCGGCTGCATTGCAGAATCGTGGCCAGTTGCTGAACGGTGATTGCGTTCTCAAACGCTTCCACCATGTCCGCTAGTGTGTTCTCAGACGTGGCAGCACACGCGCTGATGTCGCCAATGTATCCACCATAATCCGCACTAGCGTCGATGCTGACAACATTGCTGTCATCTTCCACACCCTTAGCCCTTCGTCGAAGCTGACGGGGTGAGATGCCTAGATTGACGGCTATTTCATTTTGCGTCATCCCCTGGCAGAGCATCTGCACGATGTCCTGTACGGGTTTGCTCAGTTGCCGAAAGATTCGGTCTCTGGAGAATGGAGCAGCATATCCCTCATCTTCGCGCCTCACTTGAGCCTCTTCGACATCTATGATTGCAACAGAGTGGTTCTGATGTTCGTAGTTTTCGTCATCATCACCTCCACCCACATCGGTTTGATTTACATATTTGTTGCGGTCCAAGTAACTTTGGATATCAGTCTGCACCTCAGGCCAGTAGTAGTTGCCCCAGTGGTGGCCTAACCAGTTCTCTATCTTTCCCTCGTGCTTGTACTTCCCATTCTTAATCATGTGCGTAATCCTGAACAGAAATTCACCTAAGATGTCCTCAGCGTCTAGATGCAACTCCGCACGTTCCGAAAATTCCAGATAAATAGCATTGGACCGAGTACCCCGCACGTAGGCAGAGAGCTTCCGCATAAAGCTTTCCTCGTGCCCCACAGGGTCTTTCTCAGCCAATACACAGGCAGCATTCAGTTCTTTCGCAGCTTGCAGCTTAGCGGCACCAAAGAGGGTCTTGGGTTTCTTTACAGGCGCGGTATACTCTCCTACCCCAGGAGGAATCAGGATAGCCTTCGCACGCTTCACACCCCGTTTGGTGACCTCACACCCCGCCGTAACTTCACTCATACCTGGGGCAGGAAAATTGAAATAAACAGCGCCTGGGTCACCTGATGCAGAGTGTGGGGTATCGCCGGGCAGCCATGCAGTACCGCTCCATACTCGGTTGGTGTTGTCCTTCCCCGCACCCTTCCAAATTTGCCCCTTCCACGGCTGAGGCTTCCACCCTTCCACAATGGCAACGGCTTCCTCATGGCTTTCAGCGTTGAGAAAGTGAACATCAACAAAGTCGAACATTACAGCTGCGTCGGGATTCCGGCTATTGCCCTTCCGCACAGCGTGCATGTTACGCAGTCGTCCTGCGGTGTCAGCCAAGTCTTCCGCAAGCTCTTGTTTCAAACGTGCGTTGGTGCGTTCTTTGTCTTCAGGGGTCCGTTTGGGACTGGTACGGTTGGGGGCAGGGGTATCTGTGCCTTGTAGGGGCAGCACTGGTGTGTATTCGAGCATGTAGCGGTCATCTCCGATAGGTTCGGGTCCACGAATGGACAAACAAGGGTCTGGCCTATCCCGTTTGGGAACTCCATCGTTGGCTTAACGCTTCGATCGAGTTCAAAGATGTCGTAGGTCTCCTCCGACCAGAAGATCTCTCCGCTGCCAACGTTCCAGCCGAAGCTGCCAGTGTGGCTTATGCTCTGCCCTTGAGCCAGGTAAGCTTCACTGTGTTGCAGCTCCGAATTGAGATTGGTGTTCTCTGCGATTTGCGTCTCCAATTTCGCGTTAATCAAAGCCAGTTGCTCAGAATGCAGCTGGATGCTGCGGACTCGCAATTTATGGAGCATCCACAGCAATGCGGCCAAGGCGGCCAGGCACAACGCCGGGAACCAGCGGGTCTGATAGTACGCCGGGGCAATGGAAAAATCGAAGGCATCGCCGGCCTCGTTCCAGACTCCGCTGTTATTGCTAGCAGTGACGCGGAAGCGGTAATTTCCGGGAGGAAGATTCGAATACTTCACCTGACGGTCATTGACAACCTCCTTCCAGTCCGGGTCCTGGCCTTCCAACTTATAGCGAAAACGCACCTTCTCCGGCGCGGCGAAGCTGAGCGCCGTGTAATCGATCCAGACATCTCGAACTCGCGGCGGCAGGCGCAAGCCCTCGCTTCCCTGAGAAGGCGCGCTGTAGCTCTTGCCATCGGCGATGGCTTGCTCGATGTGCACCGGCGGCGGAAGCTTGTTGAAGGGAAGGTGACGCGGATCGATGACGCTGATGCCGTCGAAGGTCGGGAACCACAATTTGCCATCCGCGGTCTTGGCGACATGCGGGGTGTAGTCGCCCGCGATCGAATGGCTTCTGACTCCATCTGAACTGTCGAATACCGTAACCTGGACCGTCCGTTTCGGATCGCTCTCCCACGCGTCCAGCTCCGTCCGCGCAATGCGCACCAGGCCGCAGGCCGTGTACAGCCAGACCGAATGAAAGTCGTCTTCCATCATCCAGTGAACGGCGTCGCAGGGCAATCCGTTCTTGCTGGCAAGCGTGGCGATACGGCCGTTTCTTAATCGGCTTAGCCCGCCCTCGGTTGCGACCCCGAGCGTACCATCCGCATCGTTTCGAAGAGCGTTGACACGCCCCTTACCCAACCCGTCGGCGTCTGTGTAGGACGCGCGGACCTGATCGTCCTTGAAAAATGCCACGCCGCTGTAGGTAAATCCAAGCCATAGACCGTCCTGCACAGGATCGTGCAGTGAAGTAACAGCCCAGTCCTTATGTCCCAGCCTCGCCCAAGGGATCTGTTCGACAACACTTCCCCCAAGCAAATGAAAAAGACCTTGATTCTGGTCGCTGATCCAGAGATTCCCCGTACTGTCTTCGGCAATGGAATTCGCGAACTCACTGGGCACGCCGCGGACAAGAGTGAAACGGCCATTGTCGAAGTAGGCGACGCCGCCATGCGTTGAGACCCAAATTCGCCCCTGATCGTCCTGAAAGAGGGACCCCGCACTATCATCCGGCAGGCCACTCCCCTTGCGGTAAATCGTAACTTGCCCTTCCTTCCATCGGTTCAAGCCATCTTGAGTCCCAAGCCAGACGCTGCCATCCCTTGCCGTCAGGACGGACACAACGAGGGCACTGGACAAGCCTTGCTTCACGGAAATCGTAGGGACGGTGAAGTCGCGAAAGCGGTCGAGGCCATCAAGGGTGGCGACCCATATGTCGCCTTCACGGTCTTCAAAGAGGTTCGTGACCCATTCGCCCGAGAGACCGTCAGACCGTGTAAAAACATCCGTTCTTCCCTTGTGAACATGCAAGAGGCCTTGGCCGTGGGTTCCGATCCACAGCCCGCCACTGCGATCCCGGAGCAGCTTTCCCGAGCTGAACTTTCGCCCGGCCAGAAGCGGATACGGCTCGACTCTCCCATTCACGTGCCGGCTTAGTCCGCCGGTCATGTTGATCAGGAGTACGCCGTTTTCGTCTTCGGCTAGACCCATGATGTCGGGCACCGGGTTTGACGCGGGATAGAGCTTTGGAGGACCTGGCTTCCATCGCCAAAGCCCCGTAGCCGATCCGACCCAGAGATTACCCATGGTGTCCTCATACAAGGAGTACACTTCTTGGCCGAGACCTCCATCCTCCCCGTAGCAATGGGCGTTACCAGCCTGAATCGCGCACAGTTTCCCAGGGATCTCGGAGACGTTCACATGTCCCGTTCCGACCCATATCGTTCCTTCACGATCCTCAAGAAGCGCAGCAACCTGCAGTCCCGCAAACTCCGGACGCTGGGTTAGCTTGCCGTTCTTCCAGCTTTCCAGCCCTTTAGTAGTCCCAATCCAGAGAGTCCCGTCGCGCGCGACGAGCAGCCTTCGAATAGGGCCGCCGGGCAGGTGCTCACCCGTCGGAGACTGCCATGGGACCACACGGACGCCATCGAAGCGAAGCAAGCCGAATTCGGTCCCGAGCCAGAGATAGCCGTCGGGCGTCTGAGCAATTGCGTAGATGATGCCTTTGAAAAAGCCTTCGCGGACCTTCCACGCAGTGTGCGCGTATTGACTGATGTCGAGAGATGGGTCTAACGCGAAAGCAAGGGGGCAGCATGCCAATAGGATGGCTAGTGCCACTGCCAGGACCGACGTCTTATTGCCGTGCTTTCGGCCGCGGTAAAGGGTGAAGTCCGGGCCTTCCCGGAGAGGCTCCAGCACGTACCCGGAAGGCTCTGTCATGGAGGTCATCCTTGTCGCCGCGGCTGCACACTCGGAATATTCAATGCTGATAAACGGCTAAGAGGACGTCAAGACCAATGCCGACCGGTGCCTAAGAATTCCACCTTTTCCAACCGGATGCTGCCGGGGTGTTTGAGAGAGGTATTGTGTCGACACGTCGTCACAAGAGCGGCGCGGCGCGGACACGCGATTCTGTACTTTAAAGACTCTCCGCACGAAACTGGAGCCGCTAATTTTCAGTCACTTGTACTTAAGCGCAGGTGTTTTCAATCACTTCCTGTAACTCGCGCTTTACCCCTCTGCTTTTGGCATCAGATCTGCCTCTACCTTGTCGGAGACAGGCCGGCTGGATTCGACAATAGCCAATTGTGTGACTGGCCGGTCGAATGCTCGTCCGCCGAGCCCACAGTAAAAAAACAGAATGATGATAGCTAACCTTCATGCAAGCCAAGGAGAAGCAAGATGATGGACATTCGCAAGGAAACCGATAGCCTCGGCGAAGTAGATGTTCCTGCTGACAAGCTGTGGGGCGCTCAAACCCAACGCTCGCTTGAGCACTTCAGTATTGGGAAGGATTTGATTCCCCGTGAAATGATCACATACCCATAGGTCATGGTGACCGCATTCGAATGTAAAGGTGTAATGAAATAAGCACGCGGAGCCAGGTCCTGGGCCCGAAGCAGCGCCATCGAAGATGCAATGAATACCATCATCAACGTATGTGTCAAAGCTTCCCGCATTTGATAAAAATTACTTCTGAGGGCAGCCACACCTTCCATAGCTTTAGCCCTTTTCTCTTTCTGCAACCTGCCATGGCCAGCAGCCCCAATTTATCGTCCTTGCGTGACTCTCCCAAACGCGCGTAAGGCACGTAGTGTATCGCATGCCCTTTAGGCCGATCTCTGATCCGAAAACTTCTCCTACGGGTCTACTCCTTGGTACCAGCACCGTTCCAATCGATGATGTTGACCAGCTTCCAGGGATTTTTGCGGAGCTCGAACTGAAGTTGCCCTTGCTTGTTGATGATCAACTGGGCGGCAGGGTAAAGGACCCCCGCGCTCTTGTCCTTGTCCGAATCGTTCAGTTCAATTTCGCCGGCGGTCAGGTCATAGGTCGTGCTCGGGCCGTTGTTATAGGCTTCGGCGAACCTGATCGGTCGATTAGTGGCGAACCGAATCTTGCGGCCTGTGGGCGAGGGTATCAAGGCAATGTAACTGAGATCGAAGCCAAGTGTGCCTGTGATCGCGATGCGGCCAACTGGCTTCATCTTGGTGAGTGCTTTGACCAGACCTTGGCTTTGGCCTTTCGTAAATGCATCGACTAGGGCCTGTCTGTCCTCTTGCGTCGAAAATTGGTTTATGAGCACCTTAACGCCGACACTGTGACCCAGCTGGGTGCTAGTACCCATTGCGGTGGCGTCAATCGTCTCTGTCGTCCTGTCATCAGCAGAAATGGCTGGCATAGCCACTGCCAAAAGAAGTACGAGCAAAGGGCCGCCGTACCAGAATTTACGTGCCGTAAAACCTTGGATATTGATGTCTCTCATCGTATTTTCCTTTCGAACAATATGTGGCATGTTTCGAGCGCGCGACTATCGCGAACTCATCGGTTGGATAATTCGAGAATCCTTGTTCAAGAATGCCGCTGGTTGGATGGATTTGTGCCAGGGCCCATAGCCTTTCTTACCCTCCGTTGCTATGAAACCCCGAAGAGAGTAAATGTCCGAACTATCTATTGCCGAAGGTCCAACTGAGTCCTGAACTGGTACCGTAATCACTCTTTGGGAACGTGGTCGGGGGGCGAGTATCCCAGCTTCCGTAGAACGAAACGTTCCAAGAGAGGTCGCTGGTGACTCTGAAGTTATAGATAGCGTTCGTATTGAAATGGACACGTCCAGGCCCGGAAATCGCAGGGAGTACGGAGGCTGTGATATCCAGATTCGTCTTTTTGAATTTGAAGGCCCTAATTTCGGTGGCCCCGAAGCCAATCACTGTGTTTTGTGTACTTTGATCAACGATGTATTCCTTATATCCGGCATTTTGCCACCCAAAGCCTCCAAGCACATATATGCTCGCCCGGTTACTATTCTTTAGGTAGCGTCCAACGCCCCCGGCGAGAGTCGTTTGTAGATTGATTTCTTGCACTGAACTTTGCAGGAAAGATACATCGCCCGCGTAGAACCAATTATTCCAGCGCAAGAGTCTCAAGAAGCGTAGATCTGTCTGATTGCGCGTGGAGAGACTGCTACCGCTATTCGACGCGAATGTGGAATTGAAGCCGCCCTGACCCGACCAGCGTTCTCTGTCATAAGACACTTGGGAGCTTAAGTCGTATTGGACCGATTCGTTACCTTTCGAATAGAGGATGCCGCTGTTTACTGCGCCATTGAACCGGTGCCAAAAACTCTCCGAGGTTGGGCCCAGGCTGATGACCTTACGCTGTGCGATCTCAACCTCCCGCTTCGGAGTCGCGGCAACCTCAATTCAGATCGGAGGGTCTTCGGTTTCTCCTGAAGTTGACAACTTCCCCGTATACACAGCACCACTCTCTGTGCACCAGATAGAGCCTGTTGCTCTCTAGGCGGGCTACTTGTGACCATTGCATAGCGATTCTGCCATCTATATAAGAGACTCTGACTGAAAGTACGCCCGCGCTGAGGCCGTTGATCTCACCGGTGATCCGATCGCCGTTTTTCATCACGATCACATCATTGGTTTCCTGAGCAAAAAGGGCTGTCGAGCAAAGAGAGGTCCAGCAGAGAGTAATGGATCGGATAGTCATAATGACGCGTCCTGTCTAGATGTCGGTTCCACACCTGCATTCTGGCCCCGATATTCAGGTCTAAAAAGCTTCGCCGATGCCCATGTAAAAACCACCGCCGTCTTTACCGACACCATAATCGAATCGCAGATTAAGGTGGTTCTTCCGAGCCACCATGTAGCGAAGCCCAACTCCGCCAGCTGGCAGCATATTTTCGGCGTTGAATTTCCCAATTGTGGGAGCTACTTCAGCCACCCCGAAGAAGCCGACTAGCCCTACCCGTTTTGGCAACTCTAGCCTGTATTCGAGTTGCGTAGCAAGTAACCTTCGATCCTGATATCTTCCGGATTGATATCCGCGAATGTCGTTATGGGCTCCGACGAAACACAAGTCGTAGAAGGGAACATCTCCTGTTACCGCGCAGCCGTAGGCGCGAAATGCCAATACTTGTTTTGCTCCAATGTGAGAGTAGGTATTTAGCGCAAAGTTGTAGCTCTGATAGTTCAGATCGCTTCCTAGTCCTTCATGAAAAACATCCCCGATCACGTCGACAAGTCTTCCTCGATCGGGATAGAACTGGCTGTTTCGTCGATCCTGTTGGAGATGAAACCCAAGCGCAGCCGTCTTCGCATTAAGCTCTTTCGGGCTAAACTCGAAATCCGGCGGAAGATTTTCTCCTGTAAACTGGACGCCAAGACTGCGCCATTGATAGCGGGGACCGAGAAAGAGGTTCCATTTCAAATGAAACAACGGCTCAATTAGCAGGGCACGGCCACCCTGATGAATCGGGACGGAGATGCCCAATCTGCCCGCCGCATCGCCTATTCCATAGAAACTGTAATCGACCTCACCACGTCCATAAACTGCTGTAAGACGATAACGGTCTTCCTTGAAATAAAGCTTTGTAGCCGCACCCAAAGCCCAGCTTCCGCTACTCGCGTACATTCCGGCGCCACCGATTATTGAAGGCGGTGAGCGCTCGTCTTTTTTGTCCAACGGAAATATGTAACCCAGACCCAAGATGAGACCGGATCCAATCGCAGGATTTGACAGCGGAATTGGAGCAATCACCATCTCTCCTCGTTTTTGACCGACCTGATCCTCAGATTTTTGAATAGACGGAACCATCGCAGGTGATTCCTCCTCAACTGGAGAAGACAGAGCTTCGTGCTCACCCTGGCTCTCTTCAAGAGCTTGAGGTGAATTCACACCCTCAGCGGGTGCAAGGTCAAATTTGAGGTGACGAGACTTGGAAACGGAAGATTCGGATTGTCTCGCTGCATTCGGTGATGACGTCGGCGCGGCAGAACGATCGACATTGCCCTGTGACCATACAACGGGGGCGGAGAATAGCAATCCGAATAGAAACGCATGAGCAAGAGTGAGCTTCATTCTTGGCGCTGAGTTTTTCATCAATGCGATGAGCCCAAGAGATGATTTGAAATCAGCACAATCCCAGACGCTCATCTTCCAACCTCCGCTCGCAGAACATGAGCCGCATGACGTACCTGATACTTCTCAAATATGAAGTGCCCGATCAGCCATCCCGTGGTTGCGCCAACGAGGACATCGCTGGGAAAATGCTCTTGGCCCAGGACGCGCGCTAGACTCACCCCTGAGGCAATGGAGTACACACCCAGTTGCGCCCGTTTCGACGGATACTCACCGGCTATTACTCCTGCCAATGTCCAAGCCAACATGCTGTGCGAGGATGGAAATGATCCGTTTGCACCTACGTTCGGAGCGAAGAAATCGCCTGCCGCATCGTTGTGGAGAGGACGCTCGCGCCGGAAAATGATCTTGGCGACCTCTTCTACCACTATGCTATCCACTAGCGCTTCAGCGCTGAGGATACCCGTTTCTCGCGCATGCGCGTCCCCCTTTACGAGTCCGACACCGTAGAGGCCAACGGGTATGGCAATTTGGCCGCTCAACAGAATGTTCGATGCATTCACGCTGTCCTTATTGAAGGTCGGATCGTGCGATACGTTGCGCATGACGTCCGTGTCGGTAACCAGCGCCACACCCGTCGCCGCCCCTAGGGGCAGTAGCCAAATCAGATCATGTGTCCTGACCCGCACAGGGCTGGTCCAGATCGGAATCTGGTCCTTGAGAATCGCCAGCGGCAGGCCCCTTTCGGTTACAGGAATTTGCGGTTTCGGATCATCAGGCAACGCCTCTTCTGAAGCGGTTGCAACACTCATCTGAGCCGCGGTGGGAGCATCCTGGGCAAACGCAATGCTCGCGGGACACACGCTCGCGAAGATGCAGTGAGACGCAATCAACCATCGCAAAATGTCTCGAGGAGAGAACATACTTTTCCGCGTTGCTACCAATTGCTTCTCCACGTTTACGCCCACTGCGACGGCGACTCCTGAGATGCTTAGGCCACTCTTGCGGAGCATCCATCGTGCTACTGCTAGATCGAAGTGAGCTTCAACATTCCCGCCCCGCGCCTCATTTGTTTGAGCCTGATAAGGCAGGCTGAATGAGCGGCAAATCTACACTGATTGCGGCATGGTCCGATAGGGGTTCGGCCAGCGCTTCGTTCGCCTCGTCCAGAGTGCGTGCAAAGACGGGCGCAAAGCGGTAGGAATCGGCTATTCCGGAATCCTCTTTTATATAGCCCTTCACAAATATCCAGTCGAGCTTGTATTTCCCCTTGGCGCCAAGTGTCCGGGGCAATGAGAACGTTGTAACGAATCCCTTGCTGGCGCGTTCGTTCGAATTTCCTAAAGTTCCGTCGCGGTGGTTCACAGAAAGTTCCTCATCGCCACGAAAATCAATACGCGTTCCGTCGTCGAAACGATACTTTTCGACGTCCTTAAAGAATCCTTGTTCAGGATTAGGCGCCAGTAGAGGGACTCCCGATCCAGTCGGGTCGCCTTGGAATTTGGTCGTCTTAAAACTAAAACTGGCGACGTCCATGATTAAACCCACTCCGGTTGCGTACTTGATTCCCTGTGTGGCCCAAAACGTGGGACTATTTAGCTTCTTCACAACTGCTGACTTTATGCTGAGGACTGAGCCATCCGTGCCGGTGGTGTTCATATCGCCCGCGACAATCAGGGGATTGTGAATGGGTCGAATCATTTCAAGAAGTTCGTCTGCCTGTTGGACCCGACCTTTCGGCGTGGTGCGGTTCTCAATGTGGGTTGCAACGATGGTGACTTGACGTTCGGGAAGTTCAGGAACATCCAGGGTGGCAATCAGATTAGTGCGGCCTCCGCGGCGCACCTCGCGCACGATCTGCTCTCCGAAGAGTAGGCTTGCGCCCTTGCGTTTACCGGCCTCGACGGTTCCGTACTTCTTTTCGCCGTTGTACCAGTCGTAAGCTTGATGTTTGAAGGGCACAAGCTTCACGTCCCGAAGCGGATAACGAGAGAGAATTGCCGTACCGTGCAGTCCAAGAACACGATCCTTATCGACGCTGAACAGTTCCTCCAACTCCTTGCGTTCGGATTCGTTTTTCACATTAGCAAACGACTGCAGACCCAACACCTTCGGGTCCACTTCGACGAATTCGACCCCGTAGGCCCAATTCATCTTCAGCGCATCCGCTAGCTCCTGGACCACGACCCGATAGTCGGTTCTCTTCATGCCCCAGTCGAGTTCGTTCAGCACGATTACGTCTGCCGAGTTCAGCACGTCCATTTGTGCGCTTAGTTCCTCATCCATTGCCTTAATCTTATCGGCCCCTGCATCGGTTTGGGCTTTGGCAAGGAAGCCTTGCTTATCTGTCATCAAGAGCTTGATCTCATCGAGTTCCATCCCCCTCTCAATGTTCCACTGCACCAACCGCAACGATGGCCCCAGGCCTTTGAGATCCGGACGATGGGGTTTTGTTCCGGCGAAGAACGCCTCATTGTTAATAAAAGGGGTCGTCAGCAGAGTATGGAGTTTGTTGGCAAGAGCCGGATCGACCGTCTGCTGCTCACCGAGAGTTACAAGTTCTTGATAGTTCAATAACGGAGGTTGTGAGCTACGGACATAGTCTGTTCCGTGATCATTCTGTGCGGATGCCTTTGGACACAGCATCGATCCCGTGAGCAGGAGGAGTAGCCCTGCCACCGCAATGGTGCCGACACAGTTGTCTGTCCGAAAACAGATGGTTTTGAAATGCTCTCGAAGCAATCGCCGATAGTTCGTCACAGGTTCTCCCGTTGACCGGATCTGACGCCGGACGTGCAAAGAATAGTGTTGAAGGAAAAAGAAAGGTGCAGTAGAGAATAATGGCTCCAATAGTCACAGATAGTCCCAGCGCGTTCGGACATTAGAGCCTTCCTTGTCTTCCATGCTCATTCCCGTAGGAGAGAGGAAAATTGGGTCGCCTATCGTCATTGATCTTGAAGGTTCCGCGCCGGATGCCGACTATATCCGCGGCCTCTCTACTCTTGAGCTGATCTAAAGAGTAAAAAGGAAGTCTCGCCAAGCGCTCACGCGTACTGCACAAATACTGGAGCGAACAGGTCATCACAATTGGCCATTCTTTTATTCTCATAATTGACTCCACGGATTGGCGTAGAAGGTTTTTCGCTCACATAGCCCGCAAGACCATTTCTGCCAAAAGCGCAGACGAGTAGATCGGGTCAGGCTATGAGATCTCCATATGTATGTATGCCGCCGGAGAGGTTGAATTGTGCCAAGCCTCACGGCTTAAAAAGATTGAGGCTTGAATGGCGGTTCGGATTTTCCTGGCTGCCAATACGACGGAAACCCGATCGCTAGGTGCTGGACCTTGAGGCCATTTACTTCGCACCCTCTCCAGAGACTGAAAGTACTCCTCCGCTGAGGGTTTGATCTCGCACTTCAGCCGATCTCCATTTCTCATAACGATCACATCTGCGTTTTCCAGTGCAAACAGGGGCGCAGCGCAAAGCGCAAAGGAAGATGCAACAGAGAATGATTGGCTCGCATGGTCACAGCGCGTCCCATCTCAATGCCGGCTTCACCTTTTGGCATTCTTGGCCACATCGATATCCACAAGATGGTCCTGCGGGGGACGAGCTTGTTGGATCTCCGACAACGGCCCAGCCCATCAGCCATGATGCGACCGCTGGCTGCGTTCGTCCTATGTGCCAGCGATTCCCTTGTTCTGAAGTACCCTGACTACGACTCGCCGATTTTGTGACTGGCCTTCAGCGGTCTTGTCGTTGCCTACCTGCCTGCTTTCGCCCATCGCTCCGGGCGCCAGCATGTTGGTCAAAGGGATGTGACCCTGTTGCTGCAGAAATTGCGTGACACTGTTGGCCCGGTCCTCGCTTAGTTTCTGGTTCAACGAAACGCTGCCTACCGAAGAGGCGTAGCCTTTTACTTGAATTGTGAAAGCGGTGACGGTCTTGGCCTTTTCTGCCAACTGTAATAGTTGGGGCTTGTACTTGGGATCGAGGATCACCTTGCCGTTGGCGAAGTAAACTGTCACCTCGTCCATGATGTTGTAGTCATCTAGTTGCCCGAAACGCTTGTTGGCGGCCTCGATCGCGGCCTTATTGGCATCAATCTTCGCCTGTGCTTCGGCCATCTGTTGCTGTTGTTCCTGCATTTCTTTTTGTTGCCGCTCAAGCGCTGCTTTTTGCTGTTCTAATTCCGCTTGGCTTTGCTCTATTTGTTCCTTCGCCGGTTGCATGCCGGCCTGGATCGTTTGCGCGTCCTCTAGGTCATTGCCCTTGAACTTGACAGAGGTCGCTACGAGTTCATTTTGAGCATTGTAGGACCCCTCTACTTGTACTTGGAGACCTGGTATAAGCGCGGTCATCGACATTTGCTTGCGTCGCGCTTTGAATACCCCTTGTATCTGGGCCACTTGTGTGGCGTCGGTAAGTACTACCACCAGTTTCGGCTCGCTTGCTGTCTGCAATGTCATGTTAGATGCGCTCCGTCCGACTATGAGTCCATTGACTTTGGTGGACTGAGCGGAGATGGCACCGCAAAATAGCAAAAGAGTGACGATTGATCCAGATAGAACAACTGTTTGGGCGTTTCTTTTCATAGTTCTCTCCTTGGGTTTATGTCCTCAGGCAGAGGACTTGTCCAACATGTCCCTTCCGGTAGCCTAGCCACTTCACCAGTTCAAACTCAACCCGGCACCAGCCCATCGAAAAGCAAGTTCAATCGCAGGCCAGCAGTGGCATGCGAGACCGGAACGCCAAAAAATTGGACTCAGCGACGCGATCTGGCTAACTCTCGAATCCTTTGTTTAAGAATGCCGCTGGTTGAATTGATTTGTGCCAACGCGCCATCCTATTCCTCAGGATCTTCGGTGGGGATGTAGGCGAGCGAGCGTTTACGATTATTTTCCGATCAATTTCAAATATGTGGCTTACCAGACATACTGGAGGAAGAAACCTGAGACTGTTAGTCTGTTAGCAGCTCTAGTGTCAGCGAGTGGCGGTATCGCCCTCAAGAATTTTCTTGCGGGTCGCGCTCCCTCTGGGATTAGGGCGGAGGCCCAGTGTTAAATCCTGTAATTCATTCCGGGTCGGACACAGCACATCCGAGCCTTGCTGAACTGAAACAGTTAACAGATGATCGGTTGATGGTTCAGTTGCAGGATGGGGTTAACGACGCTCTTGCGGTATTGTTTGAGCGATACCAACGCCTCGTCTTTAGTGTTGCGCTCAAAATTGTGCGGGACCGCGGCGAGGCAGAAGACGTAACGCAAAATGTCTTCCTCGAAATTTACCGCTCGGTGGCACAATTCGACCCTGCGAAAGGCACACTCAAAGTATGGTTGCTTCAATTTGCCTATCATCGCGCATTCAATCGCAAGGAGCACCTGAATATTCGGAACTTCTACAATCAGGAGAGCACGGAAGACATTGATCACTCCTTCGGTGAATCTTTAACATTAGGAAAGTATGCGCCTGCGGAGTTGCAAGTGTTGATGCAACAGGGCTTAGCTTCACTGGACAAGTCTCAGAAACGGGTAATTGAGTTGGCTAGCTATGACGGACTTTCGATGAAGGAGATTGCAGATAAAACAGGAAACTCTCTTTCGAACGTTCGGCATCATTATTATCGAGGCCTACAGAAACTGCGTTCCTTCATGACTCGACCTCAGAGTTCAGGCAAAATTGTAGGCAACGATGAGTGACCATTCACACTATGAGGAGTTAGCCGCGCTTGCGGCAGGGGGCCACCTCAGCGACCAGGAACTGACGGATCTTCAGCGTCATTCTGAGACCTGCGTGGAATGCAAAAATGCAGTGACGGAATATTGTGAAGTTGTCCGTTTTGGCCTGCCGCTGGCGGAGAACCCCTTTCGCCGAAGTATCAATATGATCACGAGCCGCCCCAACCCGGGTGCAAGAGAGCGATTTATCAGAAGGGCTTCGCTCGAAGGTATAGCGTTTTCGCCAGAGGTCAGAAGACCGGTCGCCTCTCGAGCACCACGTCTCACCTTCGCGGCTGCGGGCGCTGGCGTGCTTGTGGCAATCGTCACGGTAGCTCTGTTGATCTCGCATCATCAGGGCGCGCCTTCCCAACTTGGCCAGCTATCGCAGCAGAACTCCACCCTCCAAGCTACGATCTCCCGGCTGGAACAAACAAACGCCGAACAGCAGCGTGAAACCGAAGGTCTGCGTACCCAAGTGGCTAAGCTAACCGCCGCAACAACCCACATTGACAACAACCGAGCGCCAGCAGATACAACACAAGTGGCGTCCGACGGCGCCCGGTCACTCGAAGAGACCGAAGCCCAACGGATGGCGCAGGAGAAACAGTTGGTCGATGCCAGGGCGGACTTGGCGGAATTAAGGAAGGCTCGCGCTTCTGACCAAGCGTCAATCGTGGCTGACCAATTCAGAATCAATGAACTATCCGACCAGCTGAAAACTGCCAAGGTGAATGCGAATAATATGCAGCGACAACTGGCGACGGCGGGTGGCGATGTTCCTGGTTTGATGGGTGCGCGTCAGTTGCATGTGGTGGATGTTCGAGACTCGGGGCCCGATGGAAAGCCTGGCAAGGCTTTTGGGCGGATCTTCTTGACGGAAGGCAAGTCGCTTGTTTTCTATGCATTTGACCTGAATGACGCGACAAAAGATGGTTCGAAAAAGACCTACCAGGTGTGGGGACAGACAGAAGGCAGGGCAGGTTCGTTGCGTAGTCTTGGTTTCTTGAATGCTGATAACAAGGCACAGCAGCGGTGGGTGTTGAAATCGAACGATTCGGCGGCGTTCAAGCAGATTAACTCCTTATTTGTCACCGTGGAACCGCAAGGCGGGGCCAAGAAACCGAGCGGTCAGCGTCTGTTGTATGCCTATCTTGGAGAAGCTAATCACCCGTAGCGTCATTTTGACTGGTCGCGTATTTTGTTTTTTTTCTGAGGAGAATTTAGGCGATTTTGCTGGGGGTTTTGGCAAAAACGGGTGGCAGAACGTGGTTTTTTGATGGTGAATTCGTGGTGGAATGCTGGTGAAAGCTGGCGATTTGATGGTTGCTTTTCGGGTTCGAAAAACAGGACACCGGTTCTGAATTTATTTTGGGTGACTTCCTTTTGAAAGAAAGCATCGGGGCGAGACGCCTTAGAACTGCGGTTTGATTGTGACTCCGGCATACGATGTCCCGGAACTTGCTATGCTTCGTTCCCGGCGCTCGATGATTTGTGCAAGGCACCCTAAAAAATGTCCAACGGGGAAGCTGAGTTTTTCGGTTGCCCATCCTGTAGCGAAAGATTGTGCTTACAAAGGTGTTGGCACAATTCAGTCCTGTCGGCGGCATACCTAGATCAGAAGAACATCTTTAGCGTTGCCCAACCCTTGGCGAAATTACTTTCGCTCAGGCTATGGATACCCACATCAATTTGCTCGTTGGAATTTGTCGACCACTTAGATCTTCGGATGACCTGCTATGAACAGACCTGCTCGCATTTTGATCGCCGATGATCATCAGCTTCTAGCTGATGCATGCAGAACCCTTTTAGAACCAGAGTTCGTGGTGGTCGGCACAGTTACAGACGGTCGTCATGTTGCTAGCGCAGTAGCCGAGTTAAGTCCAAACATCGTCCTCCTCGATGTCTACATGCCACGCCTGAATGGCCTCGACGCCGGCGATCAGATCAAAAAGAAGAATCCAAAGATCAAATTGGTATTCATGACTATGACACCGGCTGCTGATGTGGCGGCTGAAGCATTCCGTCGCGGCGCTTCCGGTTACGTTCTTAAACAGTCTGCGGGCACTGAACTTTTGTGTGCGGTTCGTATGGTCCAGCAAGGGAAATCCTACCTTTCGCCTCTTATCGCGAAGGAAACGGTGACATCTCTGCTCTATACGAAAAACACATACAAGGAAAAAAACACGATTACGCATAGGCAACGTGAAATTCTCCAGTTGCTCGCCGAAGGTATGTCGATGAAGCAGGTCGCAAGTGAGATCGACGTAAAACCTGGGACGGTTGCCTTTCATAAGTATCGAATGATGGAGATACTTAAAGTCACCTCTAACGCCGAACTTTTGGGATACGCACTTAAGAATCAGATGATTCAATCACGGGTGTTTGAATAGGAGCTCCGGAAAGCATTTAGGAGAAGAGATACTCTTCAGAACTGCAGTTTGACTGTGAACTGGGCCGAGCGGGGTCCGCCTAAGGCGTACAAGGGGCTCTGTCCTCCCAAGGCTGCGCCGCCGCCCAGGAGGAGGTTCGTTGTGGACCCGGGGCCAATTTTGCCAAAAGTAGTATCAAAGATATTGCCTGGTTCGGGGGATCCCGGGGCACCGAACATGGGATGGTTGAAGACGTTGAAGTACTCTGCGCGCACACTAAGGTTGAGGCGATCTGTCAGCTTGAAACGTCGCCGCATAGCGAGGTCGGTTTGGTCTATGGAATATGGACTACGCAGACTGTTCCTTGGGAAGTCTCCAACTTGCCCTGGTGGAGGAGTCGTGAAGGCCGCCGGATTCAGTGCAGTGCCACTCGGTTGGGTCGAATCTGGGATCCAAAAGGGCTGTCCCGGTACGATCTGGGCCTGAGTTCTGTAAGCTCCTACCGCGGGCGAGATCACGGTTACGGTAATGTTGATCGGCGGCGCTGAACTTACGCGGACCAGACCGTCGGCTGCCCAGCCTCTCAGAACTGCGTTGCTTATGCGGCCCCATGCGGGCGCCGGCAGCTCGTACGAGACGGCCCCGGCGATGGAGTTGCGTATGTCGAAGTCGGAGGGTGTCAACGGTGGCAGGACGACCTGGCTCACACTTGCTGCTATGAGACCGCTCGAATCAGAGGACCCAAGATCGCTTGTCTTTGCGAGGTTATAAGAGATAAGTGCCTGCAGGCCGTGGGACATCCGGCGCTGGAACTGGACCTGAAGAGCATTGTAGTGGGAGTATCCGGCGTTCCTTACAGCGAAAACAGTGCCGCCGTTGCCAAGGCTCACAAGCAGCGGGGGACGGATATCGTCTTCCCGTAACAGACGCATGTCGTCGGCGCCCACATAGGTTGCCGACAACGTCTGGTTCGTTCCCAGTTCGCGCTGAATGGCTGTGTTCCACTGCAGGGTTAAGGGAAGGCGCAGGTTTGGATTGACGGCTACTAGATATAGGACGTTCTTGCCGATGGCGGTTGAGAATGGCGGAGGCTGGAAGGCCGGATTCGTCAGACTAAATGGCACGGGAGAGGAGAGGGAGACAAAGCTCGAGCGCTGATATGGGAAGATGCCAGAGGCATCTCCGAAGCTGCCGTACCCCAAATCGTAGAAGACGCCGAATGCTCCCCTTACGACCGTTTTGGGTGTGATCTGGTATGCAGCTCCGATCCGTGGGGCGAAGTTGTTATATCTGGTGTGCCAGAGCATGCCAGGTACCACCGCAAGCGGATTCGAGTTGAAGATGCCCTGCGTCGCGTAAAGAGGTTGGCTTGTAGCAGAGACTGGGGGAGTATTGATCTCCCAGCGCAACCCATAGGTGAGCGTGAGCTGGTTTGTTATCTTCCATGTGTCCTGGGCAAACAAAGAGTAGTTATTCACGCTTACGGAAAAAGGATCGCCCGCCGACAAAAGGGCCGAGTCTACGGTCCCTGCTCGCAACAGTGGGAACGCGGAGGGGAAAAAAGAATATCCACTATCGGGCTCGGCCGTGGGGGTTAAACGTCGATAGTCCAGGCCGAATTTGAACAGATGTGTCCCGAAGGCCCAGGAGAGTGTATCCACGAAGTTGAGCTGCTGCTGTGAGTTGTCGTATAGCCTTCCCTGCCTGACCGCCATATCCCCGCCATCCGGAAAGAAGACGAGAGCCTGGGCCGTGCCGGGGGTATAGGGAGACGATGGCGGGAATAGAGTCGATAGAGACGGCACCACCGCACCATGAAAGTCGGTGAGGGAGGTGGTGTCGCTGGCGGAGCCCTGGCTCCAGTTTGCGCGGAAGTCGTTCAGCATGGCAGGAGTGAACAGAATGGTGGCGCCCGCGGTGACGGTATCCATACCGACGTTGCTATACTCCACCTCCTCCCAGTTGCGGGTTGCGTCAGATGACGGCGCGTGGCTATAGCGTGCAAACAGGTTGATTTTTTGGGTCAGTTTATGGTCGATGCGGAAGCTGATTGAGTCAAGGCTGGAGGGATTGGAGTAGGCGGCAATGATGATCGCCTGACACGGATTCGTGATGTTGTCGCAGGTGGGGTCGATGAGGGGTGCATTGGGATCCGGGAGCGGAAGCGCATTGATCAGCGGCTGATAGACCGGCGCAATGGCGGCGCGTGCAGACGCGGTATAGAACTGTTCTGAGTCGGTCTGGGGCAGGCGCAACCGCAGCCCTTCGTAGGAGAAGAAGAAGAAGGTCTTGTCCTTAATGACGGGTCCGCCAAAGGTCCCTCCAAAGTCATTCTGGCGTAGCGGCGGCTTGGGAAGCGGAGGTGTGTCGAAGTAGTTGCGGGCGTCGAAGATGTCGTTGCGCAGGTAGTCGAAGGCGGTACCGTGGAACTCGTTGGTGCCGGATTTCGTTACGATTGAGACCTGTGCTCCAGGGGTGCGTCCAGTTTCGGCCTCGTACGACGAGGTTTGAATGCGAAACTCCTGCATGTCGTCTACGGAGACGAATCCGTTGGTGCCGCCCTGCGAGGTAAATGCCGGTATCATTCCGCCCAGCGATTGACTGAGCGGACCTACTTGAACGCCGAAGTTTGCGCTGACACCATCGACTGTAAAGTAGTTGGCGTCGCTACGCTGCCCATTCACACTGAACTGGCCAGGTCCGTCATTTTGGGAGGAGGTGAACACTACGCCCGGGGCCACCGATATGAGGGACTGAAAGCTGCGTCCATTAAGTGGCATGTTGTCCACGAACTGCTGGTTCACCACGGTACTGACGGCTGCCGATTGGGTTTGGAGACCAAAAACGTTGTTGCTGATAGTTATGGTCTCCGTCCTTGGACCTATTGCGAGCATGAAGTTTTCGTTGGCGGCGTCCTGAGCGTACAGCTCCAGACCGGGTTGGACGATGGTGCGAAAGCCATCCTTTTGGATGGTCAATCGATAGGTGGCCGGATGCAGGCCGGAGATGACGTAGATCCCGTCCTCGTTGGTTGTAGTTCTGGTGGAGACGTTGGTGTCAATGTCGGTGATCGTACATGCGACCCCGAGGATCACTGCGCCGCTCACGTCCGTTATTCTGCCGGAGATACGTGCGCCTTCTGTCTGTGCGAACACTACGACATTGTTCAGGAGAAGAATCGCGATGAACAAGAGGCACTTCATCAAACTCTCCGGGGCCCAGTCGCGCGCAACCCGTACGCCGCTTTAGGCTGCGACATTTGGGAGAGTATCCCTGCTATGACGCGGCCTCAAAACGGTCTGAATGCATATAACGATCGCGCACTCCGCCGAACGCGAATGTGATGCGCTCATGCATTGCATTGATTACAAATCTTTTATTTTCACTTCGGACACGTCTATTCCAATGCGCAGCAATTTCCTGCAAGCCCTGGGTGCAAGGCTTGGCGAAAAATTACTTAGTCATGGTTGCACTTTGTGACAGCCAGAGGAACTAGCAGATTTACTAGGTGGCGGGAAAAAAGTGCAAGCGCACACGCATCGGCGCTTTCTGCTTGGCACGCATAGATAGAGGGCACGCCGTGGAACCGTCAAGCAGCTAATGACACAAGCTTTGCGGATACCACAACCATCAATTCAGGAACCGGCATCCTCTCCTCTCCGTTGCAATTTCGGAGAGCAGCTCTCCTCGTTAAAAATTTTTTCAAGAAAAGTGTTGGGACAATTTAGCCTGTCGCGCGGCATACCCAATCACAACAACCTAATCTACAAAATTCGATTTATCTGCCGACCCTAGGGTCAGAGTCGTGTCACTCCGGCGATGCGAAAGGCGGGACGAAGTAATGAGTTACGAATTAGCACTATCAAAGCATTCACGAGAGAGCAGCAAACCGTACGAACTCGTTTTTCCTATCAAGAGCGGCCGCAGTAATTTGAGCTCCCTTGATGGTCTACCGAAACGATCTCCTATTATGTACCTGATCAGACCGGGCCTAAATCTTTCAGACCATAGCATGAGGGAATCAATTTCACCTGTTTCGCAGAACGTAGAAGAGATTGAGCGCGACCTTCATGAGGCACGAAATAACTTCGCAGCAATATTCAACGCGAGCCCCGAGATGCTTTGCATCATTAGACTCAATGGTCTGCACTACCTTGAGATCAATGAAGCCTACGAGCGGCACACGGGGTACCGCCGAAGCGAAGTTCTTGGTAAAACGAGCCTGAACCTTGGCCTTTGGAACAACGCGGAAGATCGCAAGCGCGGCATTCATGAGCTCCTCGCCAAGGGTCGCCTGCACGGCCAGCAGTCGGTCTTTTCGACAAAGACAGGCGAGCGACTCACCGTATTCTTATCAGCCGAGATCATTGAGTTCGGCGGTGAGCCGTGTGCATTGGTAATTGGAGAAGACATCACTATGCGCAGGCAGACAGAAGAGGCTCGGAGGGATTTGGCACAGCGCCTGATCAACGCTCAAGAGGCCGAGTGCACGCATATTGCGCGAGAGCTTCATGACAACATCGGTCAGTCTCTAGCACTCATTAACATGGAACTCGAACAAATAAGACTGACACTATGTGATGTCAGCGTTGACAGTGATGCAGGATTGGTCCGCCTCGGTGGCAAACTTAAGGAGCTCGGGCGGGCTGTCGGCAACCTCTCACATCGACTTCACCCATCAACATTAGAGATACTTGGTTTCGTCGTCGCGTCCAAGGCTTTATGCCGAGAGTTTTCCGATCAATATCTTGTGCCGACCCAGTGTGATTGCATCGGTGTTCTCGATAACCTCTCCGCGGACGTTTCCCTCTGTCTATTTCGAGTCATGCAGGAAGCGCTGCGAAACATTGCCAAACATGCCCATGCCAAGAAGATAGAGGTCGAGGTTATTGGAACTCTGGACAAAATTCATCTCAAGATCTCGGACGACGGAGTTGGCTTCACTCTGAATGAGAACAATATAAGGCCAGGGCTCGGCTTGATCAGTATGCGCGAAAGACTTAACCTCATCGGCGGAAAATTTGCAATCGTTTCGGAACCTGGGTCCGGTACGCGAGTCGAAGCGACCGTTCCTCTTTATCGGTAGCCCTTCACGAGTTGGACTTACAACGGACGAACTTCGGTTTTTGTTTCCGGAATAGGACAAAAGCCGAGACGCACATTCAATTTTGAACGGAGGTTCTGGAAATGATAAGTAGATCTCGTCTAACGGAAGAGTGCGGAGTGAGAAAGATTACCGCCTATTTGCTTCTTCTCTTTGGAATTCCCACTCTTTTGCTCGCCGAGGACATCGGCTGGCCGCGTGAGATGACTCAGAATGGCGCGCGTATTGTTTACTACCAACCGCAGATTGATAAGTGGTCAGATTACCGTACTCTGGATGCCCGGATGGCCATCTCTGTGACTCCAGCGGGAGGAAAGCCCACGCTGGGCGTTGTCTCCCTCCAGGCGCGTACCGACGCCGACAAGGAAAATCGAACAGTTCTGATCAGCAACATTAATTTGACGGACACGCGATTTCCCTCGGTAGACGTTGCAGGTGACGCAAAATTAGACGAATTGGTCCGAACGTTTTTCAAGCGAGACAACACGATGACGATCTCCCTCGACCGTTTGACAGCCGAGGTGGAGGAGGGAAAAGTGTCTGGGCCGGCCGTAAAGGTCGATAACAACCCTCCCAAGATATTTGTCAGCAGAGTGCCAACAGTTCTGCTGCTGGTGGATGACAAGGAGGTCCGCGCGCCGATCGAGAAGACGAAGCTTGAGTTTGTCGTTAACGCCAACTGGACGGTCTTGTTCGATACGGCCGGAAGGAAGTATTACCTGCTGAATGGAAAGCAGTGGTTGACAGCGGCTGCACTCGAAGGACCGTGGACGGTCGCGGCGCAGCTTCCGAAGGAGATGGACAAACTCCCCGCCGATCAGAACTGGGAAGAGGTGAAGAAGGCGATACCACCGCAAGGGCCGGCTGGCGCTGCACCCGTAGTCTTCTTCAGTAATGTTCCGGCGGAGGTGATCGAGTTCAAAGGCGCGCCTGTTTATGCAAAGATCCCGGGCACCCAATTGACGTATGCAACCAATACGAAGAGCGATGTGTTCGTTCAAACGAGCGAGCAGAAGTACTATTTCCTAGTGTCAGGACGTTGGTTCCGCTCCGCTTCGCTGGATGGTCCGTGGAGCTATGCGAGTGAGGACTTGCCGGCGGACTTTTCGAAGATTCCGCCGAATGGTCCTGCATCCGACGTTTTGGTGTCCGTGCCGGGTACTCAAGAGGCACAGGACGCTGTGCTGCTGGCACAGATTCCTACCACCGCAATCGTGAACATCAAAGAAGCCGAGGCGCAAGTAAAGGTCCAGTACGACGGCGAGCCTCAGTTCAAGCCGATTGACCCGACCCAGCTTTCCTACGCGACCAATACACAGGAAAAGGTCATCAAGTTCGGCGATCTTTATTACCTCTGCTTTCAGGCTGTCTGGTTTATGTCGACTACCCCGACTGGTCCGTGGAAAGTTGCAAGTTCCGTTCCCAAAGAGATCTACACGATTCCGCCAAGCTCACCGGTTTACAACATTACCTACGTGACGCAGACGCAGACGTCTCCAGAGACAGTCGAGTCCGACTCAACGGCTGGATACTTGGGCATGTTCCTGGTTGGTGCGGCAGTTGGCCTCACCATCGCATATGGAACGGGCTACTACTATCCGCCGTACTACTACCATCCCCCCTATGGCTATCCGATTTACCGGCCATATCCAGTCACCTACGGAGTCGGAGCCTTCTACAGTCCTTACTCTGGCACCTACGGTGTCGCGCGAGGCGCTTATGGTCCTTACGGAGGTGTGACTGGCGCGGCTTGGTACAACCCGTCCACGGGCCGGTACGGCAGATCTGTCTCGGCATACGGTCCGTATGGCAGTATGACCGCAGCGCGAACCTACAACCCTTATACGGGAGTCTATGGCGCAACACGCCAGGGCTCGAATGCTTACGGCAACTGGGGTAGCTCGGTTGCGGTGCGCGGCGACCAGTGGGCACAGACTGCACATAGAACGACGTCGGCAGGAACTGCGGCGGGTTTTAGGACCTCGGAAGGTGCGCGCGGCGTCGGGGTCAGTGGGGCCAACGGGAATAGTGGCTTCGTCGCGCAAGGCAAGAACGACAATGTGTACGCCGGTAAGAATGGCGATGTTTATCGCAAGGACTCAAGCGGCAATTGGCAGCAGTATGAGAACGGGGGCTGGGCGGATACGGGGCCCAAGCCGACGCCTCATGCTCAGGATGCGGCGCGAACTCAAGGGGCCCAGGGCCAACAGCGTATCGGTCAGGGCGCAGCCAACAGAGCTGGCGCTTCACAACAGCCAGCGATGTCTTCAGAGACGAGGCAACAGCTTGATCGAGACGCTAAAGCACGCCAGACGGGAACGCAGAGGACGCAGCAGTTCCAGCGGTCGCGGCAGGGTGGTACGCGGAGCTCGGGAGGGGGAGGACGCCGGCGATCTCAGTGAAATGAGCAAGGCCCCGTGGCTCACGTGATCGCGGTGCCTCTGACCAAATCGCACTTTTCAACGATCTCAACAGAAATCGATTCTTAGGAGAATTTATGAGTGCTCAAGACAACTTTCAACGAACTGTACTTCCAATTCCGGATCAACCGCGCACAGGCCTGATCCTCTTTGATGCGAAGGACCCAGAGAACAAGTACCCGCCGATCACGCCGCTGCGTCCGCCCAAAGGCGCGCCCAACGTTCTGCTCATCTTGATCGACGACGCGGGCTTTGGCTCCTCCACCGCCTTCGGTGGTCCTTGCAATACGCCGACAGCGGAAGCCCTGGCAGGCGAAGGATTGAAGTTCAATCGATTCCATACCACGGCGCTCTGCTCGCCGACGCGACAGGCTCTGTTGACCGGACGCAACCACCACACCGTCGGGATGGGTGGCATTACCGAGATAGCCACCGGTTCGCCTGGTTATAACTCGATTCTGCCGAACACCTGCTCGCCGCTTGCACGAACTCTCAAGCTCAATGGGTACGCTACGGCGCAGTTCGGCAAGTGTCATGAAGTGCCCGTCTGGGAGACGAGCCCGGCCGGCCCCTTTGATGCGTGGCCTACCGGAGGAGGCGGATTCGAATATTTCTACGGATTCATCGGCGGCGAGGCGCACCAATGGTACCCGTCGCTTTATGAAGGCACCACGCCAATCGAGGTAAAGAAGACGCCGGAAGAGGGCTACCACCTGATGGCGGATATGACGGATAAGGCCATCAACTGGATCGGGCAGCAAAAGGCTCTTATTCCCGACAAGCCTTTCTTCGTCTACTTCGCGCCAGGCGCGACGCACGCCCCGCACCACGTCCCTCAGGAATGGGCGGATAAGTACAAAGGCAAGTTTGATCAGGGCTGGGACAAGCTGCGCGAGGAGACCTTCGCCCGGCAGAAAAAGCTAGGCGTCATTCCGCAGGATTGCCAGCTCACACCGAGACACGCGCAGATCCCTTCATGGGACGACATGCCTGCAGACCTTAAGCCTGTGCTTATCCGGCAGATGGAGGTTTACGCTGGGTTCATGGAGTACACCGATCACCACGTGGGCCGGCTGGTCGATACGCTGAAAAAGCTCAATCTGCTTGACGACACACTGATCTACTACATCATCGGCGACAACGGCGCATCGGCAGAGGGAACGCTGAACGGCACCTACAACGAGATGATCAACTTCAACGGGGCGGCCGCACTGGAGACACCGCAGTTCCTGATGGATCGGTTGGACAAGCTGGGCGGCCCGGAGTCGTACAACCACTACGCTGTCGGCTGGGCTCACTCCATGAATACACCGTACCAGTGGACCAAGCAGGTCGCCTCGCATTGGGGCGGCACGCGTAATGGGACGATCGTGCACTGGCCCAAGGGAATCAAGGGGAAGGGCGAGATCCGCAGCCAGTTCCACCACGTGATCGACGTTGCGCCGACGATTCTTGAACTGGCCGGCGTTCCCCAGCCGACGTTCGTCAATGGGGTTCAACAGCATCCGATCGAAGGTGTCAGCATGGCGTATGCGTTCAATGACGCTAAAGCTGCGGAGCAGCATGAGACGCAGTACTTCGAGATGTTCGGCAATCGCGGCATCTATCACAAGGGCTGGACCGCGGTGACTCGGCACAAGACGCCGTGGATCCTCCAAGGCGAGAAAACCCCGGCGTTCGACGACGATGTCTGGGAGCTCTACGACACCAATAAGGACTGGAGCCAGGCCAACAACCTGGCCAAGCAGATGCCAGATAAACTGCATGAGCTGCAGCGCCTTTGGTTAATCGAGGCGGTGCGGAACAACGTACTACCCCTCGATGACAATATCGGCGCTCGGATGAACTCAGATATGGCGGGGCGCCCTGTGCTAATCAAGGGCAACTCCCAAATTTTGTTCGGCAACATGGGGCGTCTCTCCGAGAACTCTGTCCTCAACATGAAGAACAAGTCCCATTCGGTGACCGCCGAGATCACTGTACCCAAAACCGGGGTTGAGGGCGTCATCATCGCCCAAGGCGGCAACATCGGGGGCTGGAGCCTCTACGCGAAGGGAGGCAAGCTCAAATACTGTTACAACCTGCTCGGCATTCAGCAGTTCTACGCTGAATCAAGCGATGCATTGCCTGCAGGCGATCACCAGGTACGCATGGAGTTCACCTACGCTGGTGGCGGTCTCGGCAAGGGCGGCACGGTGTCCTTGTACGTGGATGGCAAAAAGGTTGGCGAGGGCAAAGTCGCCGCGACCGCGGCTATCGTCTTTTCTGCCGATGATGGTTGTGACGTGGGCGTGGACACGGGATCTCCTGTCTCACCCGACTACGGCTCGCGAGGCAATGAATTTACAGGCACCATCAAGGGAGTCCAACTCGCCATTGCCGAAGATGCTGAGAGCGTCGATCATCTCGTCTCACCGGAGGAAGCTCTCCGCGTCGCCATGGCGCGGCAATAGCGATTCTCAGGACCGGCAGCCTATTTCGACTGCCGGTCACTGCGACGAAGATAAACATTTCTTAGCTGGGATGTGCTCTATAAACGCCGTCCGGGGCCGCTTGCGTCGCTCTTCAATATTGAGTACCGCTTGCAGTCCTCTCACTTCAAACAGATGTTGGAGCGAGTCCCATGGAGTACCTGACACGTTTGGCGAATGCTGTTGGCTACGAATCCGAACGCGTCGTCGGTAAAGCCTTCAAGGGCCCTGGGCTGCTCTCCGAGATTATTAACTAATGACAGGCCTAAGGAATCTTGACATGGGTCGTCTCAGCAAGATAATGCGTGTATTTGTCGTTGTAGCAATGATGGCGATTTACTGTACCGTTGTCTGGCTCGGGCTTACGGAGCGAAGTCGGCGTTCGCTTTCCATCACAAAGTCCTCTTCCTCCACGAACGACTTCGTCATCGTCAACACAACTGTCACCTCGATCGATACGGCACAAGGGCTGCTCCACGAACGCCTTCGCTTAATTCCAAAGGGACGGTTCGCCATCGACAAGACGACGCCCTCTACAGATCTCAAGCTCTTGATCAATTCCGCCTCTGGAAAACAAGCTGTAATTTTTCCCAAAGGAGAGAGAATCATTCCAATCGAATTCACCAGCGTTCTAGCGGGAGATCAAAACAGATATCCGTTTGATACCTACGTGACCAGTATTGACGTTCTGGTCACCTCTCCGGGTAGGAAAGTAGTCGAGGCCGCACCGGGAGAAAATCTCCAAAGTGATTCCGATCCACTCTCGACTACCCTTGACGTTGGAACGAGCGACCTCAGTGACAGCGAAACGATATCGGTCAACGAAAATGTTACAGCATCGATCCCCGGTATCCAATTCGATGGGACAGTAGACGAGAAAGATCGCTCTCGAATCATGCGCGCCACAATCTCATTGCGGCGAGCATACAACGTGATCACTGTTTCTGTGGTCGTTATGTCGGTAATGTTTCTATTGGCCATCAGCGTTTTGGGTATGGTTCTACATGTCACTCATCGCCGCGGCGAGATGAATCTATTACCGCTTTCACTGTGTGTCTCCCTCATATTTGGTCTTCCTGCCCTTCGCAACATTCAACCCGGTGTACCGGCGGTAGGAGTTCTCAGCGACTACATCTCCTTCATCTGGGCCGAATTTATTGTGTCAACCTCAGCGATAGCACTAGCTTGGATATGGATCACGCGGCCCAGAGGCGCTGCAGAAACGAACTAACCGTCTGAATGAAGCTCGATCTTCGGCGTGTGATCTACTGATCCTGAGACGAGAATCTTCCAAACAGTCCGTCGTACGATATGGAGAGTTGCATGAGTTTGGATAATACAAGGCGTAGTCCCTGCAAAATGCAACAGGAAGCATTGCGCTGGGTTGGATGCATCTTGGGACGGCCAGAGGCTTGCAGGCTAAGCTCTAGGGTAGTGTCACCGACGCAATCGAACGTCTAAAGCCAGGAGAGTATTTGTGGGCCCCGGCAGTTGCGCCTTCCGGACCGGTTCTGGCCATAGTTAGTTTGCCGGTACAGCGATGTTCTGTGTATCGCAACGGCGTCTTGATCGGAGTGTCCACTATTTCATCTGGCAAGTCAGGCCATCGAACTCCGACCGGAGTCTTCACCGTGTTACAGAAGCATATAGATCACAAGTCCAATTTATATAATTCCGCGCCAATGCCCTACATGCAAAGGCTAACTTGGACCGGGATTGCGATGCATGCCGGAAACCTGCCGGGCTTTCCCGCCTCTCACGGTTGTATTCGGATGCCGCTAGCCTTTGCAAAACTTCTTTACAGGGTGACCTCACTTGGAATGACGGTTGTCATTACAGATCTGAAGGAGCTGCCGCGCGTCGCTCCCACTCCTGACTTGCTGCAAAGTATCGCGGCGAATGCTGCTGCACAAAATGGGCCATCAACTTGGGAGCCGGAGAAGTCTCCCTCGGGCCCGGTGTCGCTCATCCTAAGCGCCTCTGATCAGAGGCTCATCGTACTTCGGAACGGAGTTCTGATTGGATCTACGCATGTGACCATTGCAGGCCCTGTGACCGAAACCGCAGCGTACAGCCTATCTAAGATCGACGACCAGGGGTTTCACTGGATGCAATTGCCGTTACCTGGGCAAAACTGGACCGGGAAGAAGGAAGTTACAGCCGCCGACCGTGCCCGAGTGACCATGCCCGATGACTTCCGGGACAGATTGAACGGCGAACTCACTCCAGGCGTTACCCTAGTAGTGACCGCAGATTCTCTTCATGTGGGGGAGACTGGAAAGAGTTTGACCGTTATCGAGGCCGAAACATAGAAACCGGCTTTCTTGTTCCTATCGGCTTGACGTCACGGTGATGGACATTCGGATCCCCAAAATAGATGGCATCGAGATCATCTCCAGGATTCGAAGGGAAGCTCCACAAGCACGTGTCTTCATCCTCACAACCGTTACAGGTGACGTGCAGGCGCTTCGAGCATTTCGAGCAGGAGCCGCAGGATACCTCTTGAAAGACGTGCTCCGGATGGACCTTACCGAAACGATCAGGGTGGTGCATGCGGGCGGTCGGCCTATCCTTCCTGAAATCGCTCAACAGATTGCGGAACGTGCAGCAGACGACCCGATCACGCCTAGAGAACTCGATGTTCTCTGGTAAGTAGCTCGGGCAGTTCCAACAAAACGATTGCTTCAGAGCTTGAGATCTCTGAACATACGGTCAAAAACTACATCAAGAACATTCTCTCTAAGCTGAATGCGGATGACCGCACCCACGCTGTGATGATTGCACTCAAGCGGGGCTACATCTGAGATAGAGTCCGCTTCTTTGATCCCGTCTGATATTGGCCTCAATTTACCCAGATAGACAATTACGATTCCCTGATAGTTGAAATTAAATTCCCTGTTCAGTTGGGCCTAATCTAGAGGAAGGCGCGAGAAATCACCTGAATTCATGAGGATCGACGGACAATACCAAGGGCATTTTCTGCAAAATCCATGAAAATCCCTGTATTAATCCCTGTTAGCAGGGAATCGGGCCGGGAGAGCGGTTCGCTCAGGACTGCCTCCACCGCCAAAGCTTTTTAAGCCCTTTCCTGGGAACCCATGGCAACGTCCATGCTTTTGCACTCATGGTCCAGCAGCCAGCGTTTGCGCTCGATACCGCCGCCGTAGCCCGTAAGTGATCCACCCGATCCGATTACGCGGTGGCATGGGACGACGATCCCGATTGGATTCGAACCATTCGCAAGTCCAACTGCCCTCACCGCCTTTGGTCGGCCTATCCGCCTGGCGAGCTCAGCATAGGAGATCGTGAGACCACATGGGATCTCCCTCAGCGAACGCCACACTTCGCGCTGAAAGGGCGTTCCGGCTGTCTGTGTTGGTACAGCGTCTATCGATGAAAGTTTTCCAGCGAAGTAGCTCTTCATCGTCTCAGTCAAGCCACCGGGGTTGTGAGCTGACTCAAGCGTAAAGCCATTCTTGCCGTAGTGACGCTTCAGAAGATTAAGCATGCGGTTCGTATGGTCCGCCCAGTCCACAGCACGCAGGTTCCCGTCGTGATCCACTGCAATCACCATCTCGCCGATGGGCGTTTCGAATTGATCCTTCAGCAGTCTCAAGATTTCAGGCATATTTTTCTCCGATAGTCGCGATTTGAGTAGCGTCGGCGGCCCACAGATGTTGTGCCGCATAGGCGCGCCAGGGTTTCCATGATTCCGCACGAAGCAGAAGACTCTTCGGCGTGGCCGGCGAGCCATCCACTTTGGCTACACCGCGAAGTAAGCCAATGTCGGATGCCGGAAAAGCGTCCATCTCGCGAAGCGCGCGCAGAGCAATGTACTGTGCTGTCCACTCACCGATCCCAGGTATGGCGCGCAGCCGTGCGATCGCTTCTTCGATTGTCCCGAAGGGACGAAACAGGTTCGGATCGCCCGCTGCGGCCTGCGCCAACGCCCTCAAGGTGTTCAGGCGTGAGGTTGGCATTCCCAAGCCGATTGACTCGGTGGCGGCAAGACGCTTCGCGGTGGGGAACGTGTGCGTCAAGCCTGGAGGATTGGCGAATTTCTCCGATACGAGGCCGCCATGTAGAGCGACGAGTTGTCCTGCCAATCGGCGTGCTGCGGCGACGCTGACCTGCTGGCCGAGGACAGCACGCACCGCAAGTTCAAACCCATCCCAGCCACCGGGAGCGTGAAGACCAGGTCGCTGCGCCACCCAGGGTGCGAGATGTGGATCATACGAGAGGTGCTGATCGATCGTCTCGATATCTGCTCCAACGTCGAACAGGCGACGCACGCGGTTGATGATTGCAGGCAGAGATTGCACGTTATGGACGTGGAGGGTCACGCAGAGGCTCTGCTGCTTCGGTAGATGTGTGACCGCGATGCTTCCGACGGAGCCGTCAATCTCAACCGTACGTCGATAGCATCCCATCTCGACCGTCTCCATGCCCGGGATCGCGCGTGCCTCCAGGAAGCTGAGCATCGATTCCCAGTCATAAGGTGGCCGATAACGCAGACGAAGTACGATTCCCGCCTCGGTGCTTCGGCGGCTTGTAGAAGATTTTCGTCTCAATGCACTGGGTGGACGATGGAAGAGGTCTTGAAATACTTCGTTGAACCGTCGCAAACTGGTGAAACCCGACGCCAGTGCAACTTCAGTCATGGGCATGTGCGTTTCATGGATGAGGTGCTTGGCGAAAAGCACACGTCGGGTCTGTGCCACAGCGATTGGAGAAGCTCCGAGATGCTGAAGAAACAGTCTCCGCAGTTGACGCTCGCCAACGCCAAGCCGTTCTGCAAGCGCATCCACGCTTTTACCTTCGCCATCGAGGGCACCCTCGGCGATCAGCGCCAGCGCGCGGGAGACCGTTTTGGACGTCCCGCGCCATGAGGCAAACTCAGGTGCTGTTTCCGGGCGACACCGCAGGCAGGGGCGATACCCCGCTTCCTGGGCGGCTGCAGCAGATCCGTAAAAGGTGCAGTTTTCGTACTTTGCGGTGCGGGCCGGACAGACCGGGCGACAGTAAATTCCGGTGGATTTGACGCCGACATAAATCAGGCCATCGAAACCAGTATCACGGCTTTCGAGAGCCCTGTAGCACGTCTCTTTGTCAGGCAGTTCCATGAACGAAGTCTCTCATGCCAAGCGCCGCAGAACTCGCGCTTTTCGGACATGGTCATCAGACGGGATTGGTCACGAAGTCGAATTGGGTCCCTAAGCCATCTGTATAGCTATCACGGATGAGAAAATCCGAAGGACACTGAGATTTCTACGATGCCAAAGCGAAGTGCTGGTCTGATGATGTATCGCCGGTCGACAGGTGTTCTTGAAGTCTTTCTCGTGCATCCCGGAGGACCTATCTGGGCCAAGAAAGACAAAGGTGCATGGACGATTCCTAAAGGAGAATATGAAGAAGACGAGAACCCGCTCGTGGCAGCACGGCGCGAGTTTGAAGAAGAGACTGGCTTTCAGGCGACCGGAGAGGTCCTCGATCTAGGTTCGATCAGGCAGAAGAGTGGGAAGATCGTGACCGCATGGGCGTTTCAGGGAGATTGCGACCCAGCCAAATTGGTAAGCAATACATGCGAGATTGAATGGCCTCCGCGCTCGGGGCGTAGGCTCGAAATACCGGAGGTCGACCGTGGCCGATGGTTCGACATGGATAAAGCGCGGAAATACATTCGCTCTGAACAGGAAAGGCTTCTAGACAGTTTGCAGACCGCGATTCAGTTCCAGAGTCTTTGAAGCAACCGCATTACCGAAGAGAGGCGCCTGCGATTTTTCTTCGTCCCGAAAATTGCTGAGCCCGACGCCCCCAAGACGGAATCGCTGGGTTGCATTTAACTCGATACGCTCCAGCAGAGACAATGCAATCGCGGTCGCAGTTGATCTTTGCCTAGCCACAAGTCCTCGATCACGGATGAAACAAGTTGCATGATTCACGACGACCCGACGGCACGTCGGCCTGTTCTTGTTCTGGGTTCAGGCGAATGAGGCCGCAATTCGCTTGACATCCGAAGTGCTATTCAACTAGTGTTCGCGGCGCTGCCATTGGGAGCCGTAGGCGAACGCGAATGACCGCGCCGTTGACCGAAACCAGCCAATTTCTTCGGGGAGCCACTCATGATAATCCGGATTGGAATACGACACCTTCTGTGCAAGGCCAAGTCGCACGTCCTTTTGCTTCTGCTGTGCGCTTTTGCGTCGGCCCCGGCCTTTGCGGCCGATCCGGCCATCCCCTCGGGTCACATCCGTATTCACTACCACCGGACGGACAGCAACTACAGCGGCTGGACGGTTTACGCCTTTGATAACACCACGGAAGACACGGGCAACTACGGCGGCGGGCCCGTTCAGGTGACTGGCACGGACAGCTTCGGCTCGTATTTTGACGTTGGAGTGACATCCGGCGCGCAAGAGGTTGGGATTATTATTCACAACCCAACGGCCTCGGGCGGCGACCAGAAGGACACTCCCAACAATCTGTTTGTCGATCCGGCTACGCAGGGGATTGAGTATTGGGCTTACTCCGGAATAGCCAAGCTGTATACAACCGCACCCAGCCTGACCAACCCCACCGCGCTGTTGCCGGGATATGTCCGTATCCACTACCACCGGACGGACGGCAACTATGGAGGCTGGACGATCTATGCCTTCTTCGACACGACAGAGTTCACCGGCGACTACAACAACGGGCTCGTACCTCCGACGAACTCTGACGCATTCGGCGTGTATTTCGATGTGGCAGTTGTTCCGAATGCGCAGAATCTTGGCTTGATCATTCACAATCCCACAGCGGCCGGCGGCGACCAGAAGGACCCCGGGCCAAACGAGTTTGTCGATCCTTCCACAGAGGGCTTTGAGTACTGGGGCTATACCGGAATCGGCAAACTGTATAAGAGCCAGCCAAGCCTGACCAATCCCACGGCGCTTTTACCCGGGTACGCTCGCATTCACTACTTCCGGCCCGACGGGAACTATGCGAACTGGACCGTCTATGCCTTTGACGACACCGCGGAATATACCGGCGACTTTAACGATGGACTGACGGGAGTCACCAACCATGACTCTTACGGAGCGTACTTCGACATAAGTCTGATCCCAAATCCGCAGAATCTCGGATTCATCATCCACAACATCTCCACAGGGGTTAAAGATCCCGGGCCGAACATGTTCCTGGATGTCGCCACCAACACCCAGGCGTGGGCAATTTCAGGCAACGCGACCGTCTTCCTCACGACGCCGACTCCTACGGAGATACTCGATAGTCTGCTGAATGTGGAGCAGGCATACTGGCTCGATCGCCAGCGAGTGGCCATCCAGCCGCAGTTTGCTCAGAGTGGCGATACCTACGCGATCAGCTCCAGCCTGACCGGCGGCCTGTCGGTGACTCCCACCGGCGTTACCGGAGGCACCAACATCCCGCTCACTCCTGGCGGCGCCCTGACCGCGGATGAGCTGCTCCGCTACCCGCAATTAAGCGGGTATACCGTCCTCCAGCTACCGGAAAATACCCAGGTTTCGGTCCTGAAGACGGCTCTGGAAGGACAGCTCGCGTTTTCAGCGATCGGTTCGAATGGAACGTTGCAGTATGCCACAGGTATTCAGTTCGCGGGCGTGCTTGATGACCTCTACTACTACCCTGGAAAGCTCGGCGTCGTCTTTCACCATAGGGACGACAAAGACTGGCGCGACTTTCCAGACGATGAAGACTGTGCCGTGAAGCTGAAGGTGTGGGCACCCACCGCGCAGAGTGTCTCCTTGCAGATCTTCGACCACGAATCCGATACTGCGCCCTCGGCCGTTGTACCCATGCATGAGCACAACGGCGTATGGATAGCACGTGGTGATTCGAGCTGGAAAGATAAGTATTACCTTTACAGCGTGAAAGTGTGGGTGTCAGCCGACGGCGCGGTGGACACGAATGTCACCAGCGATCCCTATTCCATCGATATCGCGTTGAACGGAACCAAGAGCAGGATCACCGATCTCGCCTCCGATGAAACCAAGCCGGCAGGGTGGGACGAGGACACGTCGCCTCCGCTGAGAAGCTTCAGCGACATGAGCGTGTACGAGCTGCATATTCGCGACTTCAGCGTGAACGATCTCACTGTTCCATTGGCTCATCGCGGCCTGTATGAAGCTTTCGATGACGAGGGCTCCGATGGCATGAAGCATCTGCGCTCTCTGGCCGCAAGCGGACTGAAGGCAGTGCATATCCTGCCTTCCTTCCACTTCGCCAGTGTGAACGAAGACAAATCGACATGGATCATTCCCACGGGTCTCGCGAGCGATCCGCCCGATGGCCAGCAGCAACAGGCTGCGGTCACCGCCAGCCAGACCAGTCCTGCGTACAACTGGGGTTATGATCCCGTGCACTACATGACGCCGGAGGGTAGCTACGCGATCAATCCAGATAATCGTGTGCGCGAGTATCGGGGAATGGTGGCTGGGCTGCACAAGGCGGGACTGCGCGTGGTCCAGGATGTGGTCTTCAATCACACGAATGCCAGCGGCGAAGGTCCCAATTCTAATCTGGACGAGGTGGTGCCAAATTACTATCACCGCCTCGATGCAAATGGAAATCTTGAGACAGGCTCATGCTGCCCGGATACCGCAAGCGAACATCGCATGATGGAAAAGCTCATCATCGACACCCTCGTGCTCAACGCGAAGGACTATAAGATCGATGGCTTCCGCTTCGACATCCTGAGCTTCATGTTCACTTACAACGTGCAGAACATTCAGCAGGCCCTGGCGGCGCTCACTCAAGAAAAAGACGGCGTGGACGGATCGAAGATCTACCTCTACGGAGAAGGTTTCAACTTCGGAGATACCGCGAACAATCAAATAGGTCCGAATGCCTCACAGATTAATCTCTATGGTTTTGGTGTTGGCACCTTCAACGACCGCATCCGCGATGGCATCCATGGTGGCAGTCCGTTTACCGATGAGCGGGTGCAAGGCTTTGCCACGGGACTCTTTACCGACCCAAGCGATTACACCAATGCGAATCCACCGCTGAATGGTCAACAAAATCAGTTGCTGCAATACTCTGACTGGATCGACGTCGGACTCACAGGAAACCTGCGCGACTATAGTTTTATCGACAGCTCGGGAGTGACGGTAACTGGAGCCCAGGTGAACTACAACGGGCAACCGACGGGATATACCAAGAGCCCGTTTGAGGCGGTGAACTATGCCTCAGTCCATGACAACCAGGACCTCTTCGACCAGGTCCAGCTCAAGTCTAGCTTCAAAGACGACATTGCTACTCGTGCCCGGAGGCAGGTGATGGGCATGAGCCTGGTATCTCTGGGGGAGGGAGTTCCGTTCTATCAGGCCGGCGACGATCTACTGCGCTCCAAGGACATGGACCAGAACAGCTATAACTCTGGAGACTGGTTTAATAAGATCGACTGGAGCGGCAAGACGGCAAACTGGGGCATCGGTCTGCCCATTGCAAGCCAGAACCAGAGCCAGTGGCCGATCATGATGCCGTTGCTCAGTAACTCTGCTTACACGCCACTTCCAGCAAATATCGCATACAGTGAAGCGGCGTTCAGCGACCTGTTGAACATACGTTACAGTTCAGAATTGTTTCGCATGGCGACGTTTGAGGAAGTGCAGCGGAATCTCACCTTTCTGAACACAGGATCAAACCAGACACCTGGGCTGATCGTAATGAAGCTGGATGCGAATGGCGGCAACTACGGAAACTACAAACACATCGTGGTGGTCTTCAACGCAACCGATGCGTCGGTGACTTTTACCAACAGCCGGCTAGAGGGTTTGGCTCTGCATCTGCACCCGGTGCAGCGAAAGTCCAGCGATCCGGCAACAAGGCAGTCCACCTTTAACTCTAAAGAAGGGACTGCTACAGTACCTGCTCTCACAACTGCAGTCTTTGTGGCCGAAAGCGAATAGAGGCGTTCACTCAGCAGGAGATGGAGGCGTTCCTCACCGCTTGTGCCCCCTAGCGTCCTGAACAGCGCTCGCATCTCAACTGACTCTAGCTTGTCTGAGCTCGACGGCAGACATAGCGCGGGCCAAAAGATCCAGTCAAGCAGCCGCGTCGCATGTGAATAACCGGAACGCCTCCACCACGATCTTCGACACTTCATCACGATTCCGCTTCGTCACGAGTTCGTGGCCCGCACCAGTGACAGGGAGCAGTTCGGTCCGTGCCCGGATGAGCTTCAACGCCGCTACCACTTCGTCGATGGAGCCGAAACCATCCCGCGTGCCGTGAACGAACATCGCAGGAGTTTGGAGGTCCGGGAAGTGCCTTGTCCGTAATTCACTGGGTCGTTGCGGCGGGTGGAGCGGGTACGAGAGCAGCAGGAGCTGATCGACGAGGCCGGGTTCAGACGCGGCTAGCATCGACCCCAGCCTCCCTCCGTAAGAATGACCACCCAGAAACACGCGGCCCGAAGTTTGTCGTCGCATGGAAGCAACTGCTGCTCGGAGTCCCTGTTGGTCACGTTCCGCACCGCCACGTTGTGGTGGCCCGTGCGGTCGCGACTGGCGGAAGGGAAGATCGCAGCGGAGGACGGTCAACCCGGAGGCGCAGAACGCACCGGCCAGCGCTACGAGAAGCGGTGAGTCGCAGTTTGCTCCCGCGCCGTGCGTCAGGACCAGGCAATCCCCAGCCGAATTGCTCGGGCGGTGCAGAAACCCTCGAACGGGTACTTCATTCTGCGGAGCGTCCGAAAATTCTCGATAGTTGTTCATACCCACGGCCCATTGTAGTCAATGGCTGCAACCATTTCCCCAACTTCCAGGACACCGGTTTCTCGGGAAAATACAAGGTCCGTTGGTGCAGAGGCCTGTGGCTGTACGGCTGTTCCCTGCCGATCCGATTCCGGCTCGTCGATGGCGTCGATGGTGTTCCCTTAAAGTGTCCGGATACCTCGGGCATTCGCCATGCATGCACGATCGGCATCGAGTTCGACGCCGTACCGGCAAAGATTTGCTTCTTTCGTGACGAGATCAAGAGCGATTCCCTTCCCCACTCAGGGATGACCGAAGCTGGCTCAGCAAAAAAAACACGTTTGACATATTCCTATATGGGCATGTATTATTCCATCATGGCAAGAGCGAGCACCACTTCGGATGCTTTCAACGCGGTTGCTGAACCCCGCCGTCGAGAGATTTTGAGCTATCTTGCCGGAGCCGAGCGGCCCGTCGGAGAGATTGTGGCAGCCCTCGGGCTGGAGCAGCCTTCCGTCTCCAAGCACCTGCGCGTGCTGCGCGACGTGGGGCTGGTTCGAATGCGCTGCCAGGGCCGCCAAAAACTGTACAGGACCGACGCCGAAGCGATTCGGCCCCTGCATGAGTGGGCCGGAACCTTCGAACGTCATTGGCAGCACCAGTTGAATCGAGTGAAGGAACGCGCGGAAGCGATGGTCCGCCAAGGCTCACCAGATTTTAATTTCCCGAATCCTAAGGAGAAACAATGATTGCTACCGAACAGACCCTCGAAAACCTGACCCTCACGATTAACCAGGAGATCCACATCCAAGCACCCCTGGATGTAACCTTTGCCGCGCTGCTCGAGCAACTGGGGCCAGGCAACGAAACACCTGACGGCAAACCTCTAAACATGAAGATCGAACCGTGGCCCGGTGGAAGGTGGTACCGCGACCTGGGCGAAGGAAATGGGCATTTCTGGGCCAACGTCAAAGCCATCGTGCGGCCCACGCTGCTTGAATTCGTTGGTCCCTTGTTCGCCTCTTTCCCCTTCGTCTCGAACGTGCAATATCGGCTGAGTGAAGTCGATGGTGGAACCTTGATCGCCTTTAGGCACACCGCGCTGGGCTTCGTTCCCGACGAGCACAAGGCAGGGATGAACAAAGGCTGGGCCTCAATGCACGATCGCGTTCGCAGGCACGCCGAGGCCGCTTTACAACAGCCCGCATCGCGATCAACCAGTCGCAAGTGAGGAGGAATCCCATGTGTCCAGTGTGCATAACAACTGCGGCGATGATTGCCGGCAGCGTGACCTCTACCGGCGGACTCGCGGTCCTTGCAATCAGGAAATTGGGCGGCAAGAACGCCGTAGCCAATAGGCCCGCTCAAGCCGCTCCGAACTGTTTCGAAAAAAGAACGGAGCAGTAGAAATCGTCTCCAACTCACATCAAAGGAGAAACCAAGATGTCAACGAGCATGATAGAGAAACCGCAAATAGTGTCGCGGGATGAATGGCTTGCGGCTCGCACGAACCTGCTGGTCAAGGAGAAACGACTTACGCGCGAGCGCGATGCGTTGGCCGCCGAGCGTCGGCGTATGCCGTGGCTGGCTGTGGAGAAGCAGTACGAGTTCGATGGACCCAGGGGCAAAGCGAGCCTGCTCGACCTGTTCGAGGGCCGCCGTCAGCTGATCGTCTACCGCGCCTTCTTCGAGCCCGGCGTGTTCGGCTGGCCCGACCACGCCTGCCGCGGCTGCTCGCTGGGAGCCGACCAGGTCTCCCACCTCTCCCATCTGAACGCCCGCGATACCACTCTTGCCTACGCCTCGCGTGCGCCGCAGCAGGACATCGAGCGCCTGAAGGCGCGCATGGACTGGAAGATGCCCTGGTACACCATCACCGACGACTTCGACACTGACTTCGGCGTGGACGAATGGCACGGCACGAACGCGTTCATCCGCGACGGCGACAGCGTGTACCGCACCTATTTCATCAACAACCGCGGCGACGAAGCAATGGGGACCGTCTGGAGCTACCTCGACATGACCGCGGTCGGACGCCAGGAGAACTGGGAGGACTCGCCGGCAGGCTACCCCCAAACAAAACCATACGAGTGGTGGAACTGGCACGACGAATACGCCTCCAGCGCGCCGCCTGACCCCAGATGGGTCAAAGTGGTCGACAACGCTCTGGTGACGCTAAACCTGAACGGCTAGCACATGACGCCCAAGGACGGCGA